>Ga0208784_1000189_pt1 | contig 32221 bp, 26 predicted proteins | sample DEB19_08_DNA_FD_184531 | JGI IMG/M metagenome (GOLD analysis project Ga0208784, IMG submission 184531) | Aqueous microbial communities from the Delaware River and Bay under freshwater to marine salinity gradient to study organic matter... | ecosystem: Environmental > Aquatic > Marine > Coastal ... | reverse complement strand
GAAAAAAGAAGAAGAAGAAGAAGAAGAAGAAGAAGAAGAAGAAGAAGAAAAAGAAGAAGAAGAAGAAAAAGAAGAAGAAGAAGAGGAAGAAAAAGAGGAAGAGCCTCCTAAACCTGTTAAGAAAGCTCCTGTTAAGAAAGCTGTTAAGAAATAATTATGATTTATGTAATACCAATATAATATTAATTTTTTTATAGTATAAATAATATTATTATCACTATAATTGCCATAATAAATCTACCTAATGGTAAAGGTTCATTATAATCCTCGTCAAATATATCTATATTATTTGATATCAATTTTGCGATCATATCTAATATTTTATAAGCAATCGGCAATGATAATATAGCAAAAAATAATCCACCATAAATAGCGGTTTTAAATTTACAAATATATTTATCTATAATACTTTCTGTTTCTTTTTTTGTTTGCAATGTAGGAGGAGTGTATACAAAATCAGGAGTATATTTGATATCGTTATTATATGTATTCATTTTATTACATATATTCTACATAATAATATAGTAAAAAATTATTTGGACTATTTAATGTTTGACCTAAATTATAAATTCCACTAAATGTAAAATTTTCTGATATGTTACCATTAATAGATGAATCATTACCTAATATAGAAAATACATTTGATAATATAGAAGATGTGTTTAATCCTGACATCCACGATGGTATATTTTCATAAAAGTCATTAGAACACATAGCAAGTGCCTTTACTAAATTACAACATAAAACATATAAATCATTTTTACACTCCTTCAATAATTTTATACTATCTTTGCAAAAATTAAATACAATATTATCATCATCAGAAATATCTATAAAATACTTATTACTATCTTCAATAAATGTTGAAAAACCTCTAAAATACTTTATAGTCTTTAAAATATCTTCATTTGACATTTTATTTAACCAGTCTGGGCTATTATAAAATCCACGTCTTTCTAATTCTATTGATAAATCAGTAAATGCGTGCATATTATTTTGCCAATTATATCCAATCACCCTACGCGATATATTATTGTATTCCATGAATTTATTAATTTTCCATATTATATCACAAGATATCTTCTCCCGTGTATATGGATTATAAGGTTCCTTATCTTCATCTTTACAATTACTTATAAAATGTTCTAATTCTATAACATCAAACCCATATGTTCCATTACTATCTTTAATAATAAATAATCTATTATCTGGTATATCTACAATATCTTCACACGAAAATAAATCCTCAGTGTTAATAATGTCATTTTTATTAATACCTCGTGATAATAAATAGTATTTGTATTTATCTTGAAATAATCCTAATTTTTTGGTATTATTTATTTTATATGTATTCGCATTTAAATTATGTAAATAATTAAATAAATCATTTCTTTTATATTTTTTTTCTTCCAAATATTTCTTAGATATCAACAATAATATTTTATAAGGAATTTTTTTTAGCAATTCAATAAATAAATAACCGGGTTTTTCCTCTTTATATTCAATAATGTTTATATTATCAGTAATATATTTATAAAGATTAAAAATATCATTCATTGATATATAAGTTTTATTTCCAAATATTTTATGGAATATTTTATAAATTAATTCATTGTTATTATTATGATATCTGCAAAATACAGAATCATAATTAGAATTCATCTTACATGTTTTAAAAGTTTTTTTATTCCTACAAATACATTTCATCGTATCTTCCATATAATTATTAATTAAAATAATATATTTTTTATTTATATATTAGATGGATATAATAACCCTGCGTTGACATAACTATTATAATCATATAATTTACCATCCATCATAACATATTTGACACCATCTTTGCTAACAACTTTGCCCTTATTTTTACGTGTTTTTTGATATTTCTGATGTTGTTGTATTTTATTATCCGCGATAATATTATCAGTATATGCTAATTTATTATCATTTACATTTATTGGCCAATTATAGCATTTATAACCATTTTCTAAGGGTTTATTTTTCATAGAATGAGTAACACAATCAATGGATGAAGATTTTAACATATTCAAAAATGAGTTAATTAGATTCTCTTTTTTTTGAGCCAAATGTAAGATATGTTCATCTGTTGTTAATTCATTGTCTTTCTTTCTTAGAGTTGGATTATTTGCTAATTGTTCTTTTGTCAATTTCATTATATACATAAATACTTCTACATTTTGATCTTGCTTTGGCAATGAAACATGACTGCATGTTCTTACTGCGCGACCAATGACTTGATTTATTCTAACGGAGTTCCAGAAATATTCTGTTACCAATACACGGCGAACATTTTTAAGAGAAATACCTTCTGCACCTGATTGTGTAATCATCATAGTTTTAACTAATTTTCCATATCTTTGATCTATATTATCAATATTTTCAATTTGCATACGGATATTATCTGGTAACAGGGTGAAATCTCCATTAAATAAATTCATAAGTATATTTGTTTTTGTTCTATCTGCATTGAAAACTACATAGCGTTTACCGTCATATTTTTCATCAAATACATCAATATTTTCTAATATATATCCAAAATCTTCATTTTTAGTTACATTTATTTCGATGTAACCATTTCTATTCATTATTTCTTTTAATACACCTAATCCTTCTACCATACGAAATTGTGAATAAACTAATACTGTACCAGGCGATTCATTCATATCTTTTAACATTTCAGCAAATTTTGGACTATAAAATTTCTTTAAATTATCTAATTCAATAGCATCGCTTTTTTCTAATTTACTCATAGCATCTTCAAGTTGTTTTTCATATTGTGATGCTACTGCTTTATTAATATCTTTTTTATCAATTTCTAGATCATCTTCATCACCATCGTCAAATTTAGCTAACTCTTTTTTCATAACCATACGAATATCTTGTGGAAATGCTCTTTTAATATTATCTGGAAAAACGAAATTGCAAACCATTCTACTAAATGCTCTATATACAGAATTAGCGTCTGCATTTCCCTTATTACCAAAACGTTTTTTTCTATCATCCATTTCCATTTCTTTACGTCTAACTTCAACATATTTACTTAATTGATGACCAGTCATATTAAGATATTTGAAATTAGTTGGTAACATTCTAGGAAAGAATTCTGAACCGGTTGTTTTATAATAACTTAATATACCTAATACACGTCGCTTAAATAAATCTTCATTTTTTACTTTGATATTTTCAGGGTCTGCATCATCTATAAATAATTTATCAAAATCTTCTTTTTTATTAGGAAGAGCATATTGTCTATCAATATTATATTTTTTATTTAATATTATATTATTTATTTTATTCGATTTTATAATTTTATTTATTAATTCATCAAATTCTTTATCAGTCATATTAATATCATTATCATTGTCATATGCTATATTTAATTTATAATTATAATCTAATTTATAAATAATAAGTTTATTTATTTTATGATTACCACATTTTGATGGTAAATAATTATTAATACAATTATTTCTTAATGATTTTAATACTTTTATAATTTCATTAATAGTTTTATTGATATGATTATTATCAACTGATGGATAACGAGGAGCATTAATATTTTGATTTTTTTCAAATTTTAATATATTTGTTTTTGCTCTATTTATTATAATATCAATAATATTATCAATAGGAAGTAAAGAATAACCATAAATAATATTATATTTATCAGTTAAATATTGATGTGATAATAACCATTTAGGTGATTTTGTTCCCTGACTTTCAAATATTATATTTTTACCATTTTTTAAAGCATTTTCTAAATTAGATTCTAATAATAAATCACAAGAATTATTAAAATCACTTGTACAATTTATATTATTTTTACCCATTCTAACATCATAATAAGCCTCATTAAATTGTTCTATTAATTTGCCATCGGGATTTTCATATTTTTTTAAAATACAATCCTTTTTATTATCACAATCTTTATTAACTTTATTTATTATTTCTAATACCCTTTTTTTATAATCCTTATTTTTAACAACTAAATCATCTATATTTATTTTTACATAATCATTATTTAATTTTAAATCTTTAATTATTTCATCACCCATATTTGATTTCATAGAACCCGTGATGCCATTTGTAACTATTAAATATGGTTTTTTGTTATCAGTTATATTTATAGTTTTATGTTTATAATCTTTATCTGATTTATCTGATTTATCTGATTTATCTGATTTATCTGATTTATTAAATATATTTATTATTTCATTTATAATTGTAGACTCTTCTTTATCCCATTCTTTTTTTATAATATTAGAATAATTAATATCTTTACGAATAAAATTTTTAGGTAATAACATAATATTTAAATTTTTATCATCAAGATATAATTCATCTATATAATTATAATGTTTTGATTTTATTAACATATTTGTTAAATCTTTTTTATTAGAAGAACCATTTAAAATAGGTATTTTATATGTTGTAATTTTACCTCTTATTAAGTTTATTAATGTTGCTATTTCATATGGTTGATTTATGATTGGAGTTCCAGATAATAATACAATTTTTATATTTTCTGCATTCATCATATGATTATATATAGCACGTGCTAATCTTGAACCATTAACAATTCTACTAATAAAATTATGTATTTCGTCTATTATTACAAAAGTATCATCAAATGGTGAATCACCTAATTCTTTTATAAATTTTGCTGTTAACCCATTATAATTAATAAACGTATAGCGATTTCTTATAATATGTCCAATTGTTGAATCAACAGTTTCCTTATATTTGCTTGGTATATTTGAGTATTTAGTTTTATCAATAACTATTTCTGCACCTGCTATATCATCGTCATATAATGGAACCCATACATGCCCATCTTTTTTTACAATTTTATCAGTTATAGCATATTTTGCTAGATTATTCATCATTTCTTTATTAGATTTAATTACTTTTATCATAGTCCACGATTTCTTTAAATTTAATCCAGTTCTTGATATTTTCATTAATTCGTTTTCATAATTTTGAGATAAGGAAGCTGGTGTCATTATAACTATTTTTCTTTTATTAATATATCCTTCCGCTGCTGCAATAGATGCTGCGGATTTACCAGAACCTAATTCATGATATAATAATATTCCTCTATAAGGACTATCAAATTGTATATAATCTTTTATGATGCGTTGTTGTGGAAATAAAGAAACTGTTTTAATATCGATATCACAACTATCACCTGAACATTCGCAAGATTTTTTTTTAATTTTACTATCATATTTTGATGGATGAAATGTATTATATATATATTTATTATAACCGATGCGGTTAGGTAGTATCCAATCACTTGGCTTTACTTCTATATCCATGCCTTTCTAATATAATAATTTAAATTTAAATTACTAAAAAAAAATAATGTAATATATAATATAGTGAAATGATTAATATTGATAAATTGTTAGATAAATGCGAATGTATGACTTTATTATGTACGCGAACAGCTACATTTTGGAGTTATGTTAAGATGGCCTTTAATATTCCATTAGTATTTACAAGTTCAGCAATGTGTATTATTAATAGTATTAGTACTGATGCCAATGTTATGAAAATTCCTAACATTGTAGTTAATGCTGTAAGTGTTCTTATAATGTCTCTTTCAAATAGCATAAAATCAAGTGAAAAATTTGAAATATTCAAAAAATTATCGCAACAATTTATGTTATTATCACAAGAACTTGAAGCACTTGAACCAGATGATGTAAATATTAAGGAGAAACTTAATATAATAAACTTAAAATATGAAAATTTAATTCAAGATTGTGCATTTGAAGATATACCACAAAAAAATAAGACAAATGTCGCTAAAATATTTTCAGATGCAAATAGACATCTACCAATACAATTAAATGGTACATCTGGTAATAATATTGTTAAAAGACATCCAGTCATAACACAAAAAGACGTATCACTTGTAAGTATGAGTGATACAAGTGATGAAAATATAAAACGTGCAAAAGAAATATTAGCAAAAGCTAATTTAGACTTAGAAGCTAATTTAGAAGTATAATTAGCTATATAAAAATCCCATATCATCATACATCATACTCTCATCATCTGTATCCTCGTCAATTGCCGATAATTGTTTTTCATTTTTTTCCTCATTGTCATACATATTATTAATATTATATATATCATCATCTTCCTTATTTTCTTCTACATTCATTAAATCATTTCTAATACCTGCTTTTTTTAAATTACTAATAAGTTGATTTTCATCTACTGTTTTATCATTTAATATGCTAAGTTTTTTTTGCTTATTTTCCTCTCTTTTTTTATTTAAAAAATCTATATTCTCTTCCATTGTTGGAAAGGTTGATACATCAAATAAATTTAGCATATATTTCATAATATTTTTAGCATTTAATTCCACAAATTCTCTTGGTAAATCTACTTCTGAACGTAATTTTCCGTTTTCTACGCTTTCTGGACTAAATGGTAAGCATAATACTCTGCTTAATATATATAAGTTAATTCTATTTATATCAACAACAATATCATCATTTAATACTTTATTTAATTTATAAATGTCTTTCATAATATCTTTGATATATTTAATAGATTTATCAACAAGCAAATTGATGTTATCATCTTCATATTCTTTTTTATATTGAAATAAAATTTTACATATATTCAATAATATTTGTTTTATATTAATATGTTTTATCATAAAATTATTAGCTAAATCTTTATTGTTAATTCTTGCTGTTTTTGCCATTATGTTAATATTGGCCTCTATGAGTTTATTTATATTTTTTGGATTATTTTTTAATTCATCTATAATATTGTTAGGTAGTAAAGGATTTTTATCATACATTTTTTCAAGCCAGACAATAACTATGTTTTCATCATCATTAATGCCATAAATATAATCATCTATAATTATTTTATCAATATTTTTATCCTTCATTATTTCATCTTTTATACCACCAAGATTGGGAACATATCTTAAATCTCTTACTTTATTTGTAGCTCTATTGGTAGAATAAAACTTTTTAATTGCTATTAAATCTTTTCTACCAGCTTTTACTAAATCTGCATCATTATCAAATGTATCATCTATTTTTTTTAAGCAACAACCAACTAAATATTTGTGTATTTTTTTATAATTAACACCAGGCATATATAATAGCGCATTTATAAAATCATTTTCTAGTTTTTCTTTATTACCTTCTTTATAACTTTTTAAGAGTTTCGCCTGTTCTTTTAAACCACGTTCAACCTTTTTTTTTTCAGCATTTATATCATGTTTCTTTTTTAATTCGTCAATTATGTCACCATAATTATCTGTAATTATATTTTTTACATTATCATATATACTATCTAAATCAATGCCAAACTCATTATCATCTTTAAAGTTTTCTATTACACATTCAAGTAAATATGGTAACACTCCATTTTTAGCATTATTTATAGGAGCGCCATATAAATACCATTTATCAACAAAAGAATTATTCAAATAGTTTTCATCAATTAAAATGGTATTATCAAGGATTTTTTCTTGAATATCTAAAACCCATGATGCAATTGCGAATCTTAAAATATCATTAAGCTTTTCCACATATTCTTCATTAACTTCATATATTATTTTAGTAATATTTGGATCTTGGTCTTTTACTATACCTTGCATAATCATTTTAGGTTTAATTTTAATAAAATCTGTTATAGCTTTATGATCCACATCTAACCCATTTTCATTAAATGCTTTTTTATATCTATCGTATTTAGTTGGTACACTTTTATAATATTTAAAAAGCTCATTACATAGTAATTCATAATTTAATTCTAAATGTGACAATTGACTTATATTACTTAGAAAGTTCAATATAATACGTAAATATTCTATAAATCCATCTTCATTTTTATAAGTAATTTTTTTTAGATATTTATCAAAATTATTTATTTTTTTATTTTCATAAATATTTTCATCTAATTCAGCAGCAATATTATCCATATCTTCAAGATCAAGATTTTCGTGAATAAATTCATCATCTATACCACCTTCATAATTATCTCTATCTGCACCTTCTTTTATTTCCTTGACTTCACGATATGATAATAAATACTTTTTACCATCTGTATCATAGTCAAATATATGTTCTCTTGAATATTCTAATAATACTTTCATATATTCATGTTCGTCAATGATATTTTCTGTATTTTCATGTGTATCTATAATATTATTAATTGCTTCAATTCCCTCGTTAATATTAATATTTTTTATAGATGCCCTTATATTTTTCAATATATCATCTGGATTTGCATCATTTAAATGTATTGAATTAATTATATCATATATATTAAGCGTTTTGATATCAACTAATTCTTCTGTTATAATATTATTAACACGATAATCTTCAAGGGAATCCTTTAAATTAGATAGAAAGTTTATTGTTTTATCATTTAATTTAATTAATTTAATGGAAGATGAAAGTTTTTCAAAAAAGGTAAGTTTTTTATTAATGATATCACCTTTCTTTATTCTAAATGCTCTATTAACATTCTTGCGTTCTTTTTCATATTCAGTTAAAGATTTCATATGTTCGCATAAAACTTCAAAATCTTTATCATTTATAAAATCTAATGAATGTCCGAATCGTTTAAATATATTATCAATATTACTATAATCAAGAGCAAAACAATCTTTGAGATATTCAATTATATCTTCAATATTAGGTTTTACAGACTTAACTAATTTAGCAACACTATCATAACCATCCGTTTTTACTAAATTAATATTAATTGAATTTTTTAAATGTGATACAATTTTTGTATAAACATAATCATTAACAGTACATGTTGGTATTTTATAATAAGCAGATAATAGTGGTAAATTTACATCATCAATTGGAAAAACAGGATAATATACAGGATATTCTTTATTTTCTGGTTCAATCATAGCATTGATTCGGGATTGTGGTTTAAATTTTAGATTTTTAGATTTTGGTTCATATGTAATAGCAAAGAAATATCTATTCTTGGCTTCATTATGTTTAACAGTATTAAGTTTAGATAATTTATTGAAATAAGTTGCATCTTCATGAATATCTTCCCATTCTAATTCATTATTTTTTTTTATAGCATCTGATGAAAAAATATAATTAGAATAATCTGATATGTTGCCATTCTCAGATTTTTTGTTTTCTAATATGTCATAAAATAATTGAGTAACTGATTCTGAACGTTTTCTATTCTGAAACATTTCATGTAAATTTTCATAAATATCATTGCGTGATAAAGCAATAAAATAAGGATTATCTTTTATGATTTCATCTAGACTTAATATTTCTAAATATTCTATATCATCTAATTCTTCATCTTCAATAGTAAAAATATTATTTTCTATTTCAATAGACATTTATAAAGAATATTAGCTTTCTCTTTTAATACAAAGAGATATTTTATAAAACATTATTTTCAATTGTGAATTTATTCCAATTAATTTTGATATTAGATAAGTTATTAATAATATCTTTACAATTTGATTCAAAGAATGATATGATAACCATATCATCAGTAATATCTTCTAGTGTAATTCTAACAATCATCAATTGTTTCAATGGGTGGGGGCATATATAACCTACATATACGCAGTTTATGTCATTGAATTTGCTTTTTTCACGAATATATTTGTTATGTATAAATGATTGTATTACATTACCGATTGTATCATCCTCATTTTCTATAATAAATTCATAACATCCTTCAATATCTTGGAACTTTTGCAATTTAATTTTAGTTGATGCATCTAAATTTACTAGTTCTTTTCTAATAGTATTTAGCTTATCAATCATTATATCAAGTGACTTTGATATCAAATATTTAGGTCCAACATTTATATTTATATATTCAATATCAAATCTGAATTTATCAGGATCACCATATTTATTTTTATAATAACATCTTTCTTTATCCAAGACATTATCATATTTAGATGCTTCGGTAGGATCTTGTATAAATGTAAAGTTAGAAAGAGATACTGGATTAAATGATGCATTATCCCTTGCTGTACGCTTAACGACATTTGCAGTAAAGTGTAAATGTTCTCCTTGACGTAATCTTGTAATTAGAATATTATCATTAGATACTTTATTAGGTGGAAATAACTCTTTCAATCTTTTATCTGATAATTCCTCACCGTTCATTTTTGCTTTTATATCACTCGTTTTAACGTTTAATGTTTTACCAGTTTCATTTTTAACATTTAGTTCCAATATTAAACTATTATCTTCATATAATTCAATTTCTTCTTCCGACAAACATATAGGAATTAATCCAATCCGATGAATAATAAATTCATTATGTAATGCGCCTGTATTAGTAATTATATTTACAGTAGGTTCATCTTTATCTAACTTTTCACCAATTACACCTGGTATTGGTATATCTGTTAGAATAGTGCGTCGCAAACCATTTACAATCGCCAAATCCATATTATTAATTTCAAAACTATGGTTATTAGTGGGATCTTTAATATCAAAGGTATAATTTTCAAACATGCTGTCCTTACTTATATATTAATAAAAATCTATATCTTATATATCAATTTTTAAAAAATAATTAGCGTTGTTTAATTTTATCAATTATACTCTTTAAATTATTTAGTGTAGCTACCTTAGCTTCTTGTTTTACTTTAAGAAATTTATAATTTTCTTCATATTTTAAATTATTATTTTTCTTTTCTATAATTTTATTGATATGTTTATGTAATTTTTTGATATCTTTATTTATATTATTAGCACGTTTAATTTCATCATTAAATTTACTTTGATAAGATGGTAAATAATATAATTTTTTTTGTTTTATACATTTTTGTTGTGTTTTTATATTTTTCAATAGATTTTTTTCAATTTTACATTGGTCTTTAATCATTTGTTTTAATAATTTGATATTTTCACCAAGTGTCATTTTACCATTGCCTCCCATTTGCATTTTTTTCATTATATTATTTATTTTATTATTGAGGTTTATTTGCTGCTCTCTTCTAATATTATTGAGCTTTTGTTGAGCACTAAGTTTATCAATCTGTTGACTCAATATAGAATAGCCACCTTTTTGGCATAATTTAGAGTGATTATTTATTAAATCTTGTTGTCTATTTTTAATATCATCATAAAAATCTTTAATATAATATGTTGAACCCATTTAATCTATTATAAAAAAAGAATTTATTTAATTAGACCTGTTAAAACACCATATATAACTAGTATTATTATTAATATCATTGGTAATGTTGATATTATTGTTACTATCCAACTCCACAAATGACACTCTCCTGATGTTAAACATGTTATATTATAAGCAGTTATTAATATAACTAAAATATATAGTAAATATCCCATCATATATAATCCGATACCTTCAATATAAATATTTAAAATTAATGCAATTATTGTAAATATTATACTAATAACAATATATACCCAACCTTGTGTTGAAAAGTAGTTCATTCTAATATAATAAGATATTTTATGAAATCAGACTATTCATTATTGCAAAACACATTGACGTCCTAGCATTCATTTCATTAATAGGATTTGATGCGAAGAATTGAATTAGTGTTTTGATGTTTTTGATGTCATTGCATTGACAAAGATAATAGTATACATTTGCTGATGTAATCATCTTTTCTTTGTAAGTTGTTATTTGGAGATTTCTAAGTTGTGCAAGATGATATTGAATAATTGGAGGAAACTGTTTATCCAAATCTTTATTCATTTTATATCTACCATATCTTGGAAAGTATGTTGTAGTTGATACATAATAGTTGTAGAGACTATCCTTAATCGTAGAAATTAGAGTATGAATCAAATATGTTGGGTCTATATGTCTACCATTATTATCAACAGGTAGTACAATATTTGGCATATAATTACTAATATAATCCTTTATAGTATAATCTTGCTTATTTTTCATATAAACACTAAGAACATTCATCCAGGTATTTGGATGACACGGATCAGTATCTTCGCGATAGTTAATGATATCTGTTGATACTTTATAAAGTTTAACATAATTATCTATTTTCTTTTTAATGATTAGTCCATAACTATATGGATTACTATTGATATGATTTAGTGCATCTGTTACATTTGTAAATTCTTTTGGATAATTAATGCCAACTTCTTCATATGCTTGAATTCGTGTTGTATTAATATCTTCCTCTATTAGTGTATTTCTATTTTTAGTATTAACATGAATTAGTTCTTTGTAGTTTTCTCCGATAACATTTGTGTAATCAATGATATGAATATTTTCATGATGAACAATAATAAACTCATAAGCCATTTCTGGATTCAATGACGCTACAAATTTACTTCTTAAAATTTTTGAAACATCACTCGGTGTAAATGATAGTTCTTGTTCTGTAAGTTGTTTTCCATAATATTTATATAGAATTTCATCAAACATATTACCATGTGTTTTTGTTGGATGTGAGAATTTAGAACTGTTTGCATCCGGGCAACTTGATGTTCCAAAATGCCATTCACCATTATGATTATAAACAGTAATCATTGTACCATCATAAGCTTCATAACATTTATCATTATCATTATAAATATTTGTCATATATGTATTAATGTCTACACGTTCTGGAATAGAATTAGCATATGTTACTACTATATTATTATTGAATGATTGCGTGAAGTCAAGTACGATACTGCGACATTGCTCATAAAGATTACGATATTCATATACTTCACCCATTTTATAATTATTGTGTAGCAAAACAATATCAGAGCGGTTTTTGAATTTCTTTACCTTAATATTAGGCCATAAATGATATTTTTTTAATACCATAATAAGACAATTGGCATATGTTTTATTATCATCATTAATACTATTGTAAATATTATATGTCTCTAAAATAATATCATTGACATATTTGGGGAAATTGATTGCTGGTAGATATGAATTCATAATAGTAATTACTAATAAGCTTATAAGTCTTATATCAATTTTTATTTATCTACCTTATTTTTTACAATATTTATCAAACCACTGTTGTCCTACAATTTTTGAAGCTTCATCTGTTGTCATTTGTTTTTGTATGATACCCTCTCGCATTTTTAAAAAGTATTCTAAGCTTTGATATTCAAATCCTTCTTCTTTTGTTACCATTTGATATAACATTGGATATCTTTTTTCAAAAAACTCAACTCTATGTATATTATCTTTTAAAGTAGCTATAATATCTTTAAACTCCATTTTATTTCTATTTTCTTCAATATAAAGCATAATATCTTGAACAATATTTCTTATTTCATTTGTTTCCATACCATCTTTAACAAAATCATGTTCGTCTTGTGTCTTTTGTTTTTTATCCTTTCTACCCATTTATATAATGTTTATATAAAATCTTCTTTATATAATTAGAAAAACGAGTACATAATTCTCTAAATATCTAGAAAATCTTAAAGTTTATGAAAATTTATAAAAAAATAAAATTATGTACTCAAAATACTCTTTTTTCTAATATATTAATATAAATAGAGATACCAATAATGAAAAACGAATTAGAATATACAGAGCTTGATTATTCCCCCGATGTTCCTGTACCTTCTCCTCCAAAAAATGCAGGATTATATACTGGTGATGTTCTATTTGATAAGAAACCATGGGGTAATACATATGTAACACCTTATATAGAACCTGATGCTGTATCATTTAGTGCTCAATTCTACGCAAGTCATCATATACCATCATATAATAGACCTGGTAATAATACAGTAGATACTTTACTATATAAAAAATATAATTTAACTAATGACAACTATAATTTCAGCTGTCACATCAACGAAACCTTTGGTTGAGGCTTCTTTATATTTTCTTTATTTTTTCTAAGAAAATCACAAATATACTTATATGTTTCATCTACTTGTTCAAAAGCAATGCCTCCTGTAATTAATATACTACCACTTTCAAATAATGCACCTGTTACTTTTTTGCATTCACCTATTTTATTGCCACTACCTTTACCGTAACAATTCGTCGGGCAACAACAAATACCATTCTTATGGTCACTGAATTTATTCCAGAAATATTCTAATTTGACACCTTGATATATACCAGGTTGAAATGAACATTTGTTATTATATTCATTTCCAATAAATATTCTATGAATTTCTTTGCGTTTTAATTCAAATCCCTTGGTCATCTCGGGATCACAGTAAACTTTGAAATCAGTATTAATCATCCTTATTTTAAAGTTTTGATACTCTAATTTATTTACATCTGTATCAGACGCAACTATTTCGTTTGTTACATTATTATAAATATTCTTAATATTCTCAATAATATAATTAACAATTATTTCTGTGTCTTTAACTTCCTTAATACCAGTCAATTGTATATTACCATTCTTAAATATTTTTACATTGGGAATATATTTATCATTAAACATATAAATTATAGTTACTTGGTTATCAAAGCGGTTTTTCTTTACCTTATCTTTTTTACTTTTTCTACGTTTTTTAGGATAAGTACCACGAGAAACATCTTCACTATCCTTCATAAATTGTATCCATACAATACCTTCTTTATTATCAAAACAATCTTCTTTAATATTAATATTATCAAATAATACATTTAAATTAATATTTGTATTGATGCCAATATTTGCATTACAAGTAATTGTTGAAATTCTGTAAGGAGAAAAGTAAATTTCCGACATTATACGTAATATATAAAGGATACATTTCTTATATCATTTTTTTATTTTGATAGTTTTAATTTATTTTCAATCGCATTTTTAGATAACATGGATTCTTTACCTTGATTATTAATATTATCCGTTATATTTTTGATATATGAAGTATTTACAATTTCATAATTATGTGTAGTAGTTATCATTGGTGGTAAATTCAAAATATGTGTTTTGTCGTTTGTTAAGTGGCTACTTCTAAATTCTTCAATTGTAAGTGGGCCGTTGAAAATTTTCAACAAAAAACGCGATGGAGCAGGGCGAATAGCTTTATTGCATCCATAATGTTTACTTAGCATCTGTATTAAACTATTTATTTCCCATACTTTATCACTTCCACAGTGAGAAGAAAAATTATAAGCATTTGCACACTCTAATGAACAAAAGTTGCCAAATGATACATAGGTATCTGTTTTAACATTATATTTATATGGCATACCGTATGTACGATTTTCTATCGGATGGCAACACCAATAACAATTATTATTATTGTTAAGTATATCCTTCACATATCCATAATCTAACATGTATTCATTATTAGTTTCAATATTTTCAAGATTATTGTTCTGAATATTGTTATAATGATTAGAATCATTTAGATAAAAACAATCTGGTTCATATGGCTTTGGTGTCTCTTGTATTACATCACTATTATCTTTATTACCATCAACATAAGTAATTGGCAATTGTAGTATAATGTCTTCATTTTCTATAAGTGTTACATCTTTTACCATTGTATTCATTAAATTTTTCTTTTTTCTTATTTCTATTGCTTTATCATCATGATTTTTGGGTTTTCTAGGCATATTTGATATGTTATTAATGTATATAAGGTTATATTATTTATATGTATTTTAGTCAAAATAATCTTTGAAATAAGATATTCCTTTTATAAAATCATTGTTCATTTTTTTTATTGGAGATTCATTAGATTTTAAAGTTTCAGCTGCTGATGACATAATGCATTTATTTTTTATTTCTTTAATTTCTTTGCTTAGAGATGATATTACATCTATTAAATATTTGATGATAAAGCCTGCTAATAATAAAATTATTAATGCAAATAAGTCCATTCTTACTTATTACTACTTTGAAAGAATAAAAAAATTATATAAATTTTAACTGTGCACTACCATTTATTATGGAAAGCACGTTAATTTCTTTTACGAAAAATTTAGCTTCATATAAAACATTATAATTATAATTTTGTCCCAATATTGCTTTTGTTGCATTTTGTATTCCATTAAATGTTTCATCATTACTGAGATCGTTCGTAGTAAATGTTACAGATGTTTTGATTTGTGAATTATTATATGACCCTGATGTATTTACTTTTTCTGGAAACAGAGCGAAAGAATAACAATATATACCTGTTCGTGGTATATTGGTATGATAATAATATGGTTGAATATTATTATAATATTCAGCATTATAATCTGCGCGACTTGTATCATTTGCCCATTTAATAACAGCATTATTCATTATATGCATATTTTCAGCATATATAGGTGAACCAGTATAATTAATATAATTGTTATATTTTGGTATCATATCAGTGCGTCTTAAAAACCATATAATTTCTTTAATATGATTATTTGCATTGTTAATATCACAAGTAACGGTTGATTGTGATACTGTATCAACATTAGCTGTTGACATTTTAACAGTATCAATAATATAATCCATGCTATTTGTTTCAAGAAGCATTTTACTTCTTTCGATACTGTCCAAAAATACATAAGTCAAATGCAATTTATTTTGAACATCATGATTTTTATTTTTTATAAAGTTATTTATAGATATTTTAGCATTATGTAAGTCATTGTAGAAACTACTACTAACATAAGTATTCAATTTATCAGTCCAAACTTTATAGAGAGCTTCAACACCGCGTTGATTTGTATAAACATCAAGTGTAACCTCATTATTGGCTAATTTTAACAATGGTAATGCCAGTGATGGATTTCTTGTAAACCAGAAATTTAAAGGTATTTGTATTTCACGTGATTTTATACTAGGTGTTAAACTTGAAAAAGTTGATACTGGATAATTAATATTATAAAGTTTATTATTTGCAAATGTATATTTAGCTTGAAAACTATATGGTGCTACGAGTTCTGTTACGTTACCTAATAATTTATTATATTCAATACCATCTTTATTAGTGAGTTCATTCCAAATATTCATCCAATCGCTATACAATGTTTCAATAGTATTACCATCTATTAACAGTTCAACACGGTCAACATAATTATATCCAATATTTTCTACCCATCTGAACCTCAATTCATTTGTAGAATATATATTTGGTAACATAAATGATAAATACATATTCGTTAATAAATCAGCGCGGCGCTCAATTTTATATGTCATTTTTACACTTTGATAAAAACCACCATTTGCATTGTTTATTGGTGGGGTTTCATAACTTTCTAATGCAAAGTTAGTATGTTTTTTATAAACATATTTATAATAATTGATACATGGGTTTCTTGTAATATATTGATCCATTTGCCCGGTTAAAACCAACTGCATTAATCCGCCTCCCATTTTTATTGTTATATCAATACCTTAATAATATCTTATATATTATTAATAAATCTTTCTAAATTAGTATATGTTCTAGCATCTTCAAATGCCTTTACCATTTTATCTTTATTATCAGATTTATCTACAAGTAATATTGTAGGAAATCCTTGAATATCAAATTTTTTAATTCTATCCATATTATCCTTCATATTATATTTCTTAAAATCACATTTATCATAATGATTTTTTTCTAATTTCTCCCATATTCCACTTTCATTGAATTGGTCACAGTGTCCGCACCCATCCATATAATAATATTCTAAACTATATTTTTTATTTTCATAAAATCCTTCACAAATATTTTTACTATTTAATAATAAGACAAACACAATTAACACAAAAGTAGCCAATATAAAATATTCTATTTTAAACGATTTTTTCGCCATTTAATATTCTATCTAAAATATTGTTAGATAATTATATTTTATTATTGCTACTAATAATGCATGGTGTATACATAACCAAATTATAAAAGTCACTACCATTTTTTTCTACAAATTCCTTAAATTTTTTATAATTAACCATTAATATTCTATAATCTATTTTATCATAATCTATTTGTTTATCATTGACAACATATACACTATTATTATTTTGCTCTAACATATATTTGTAAATTGATACATAGTTTTCATTACCATAAACTATTAAAGTACGGTAAATTAATTGATTTTTATAAACTTCTTCCAAATTCTTTACAAAATCAATAAACGATCCAATGCTTTGAATTGCAATAGTCATTTTATATTATATATTATTAATGCTTTATGTATTTAATTATATAAGATTATTTAAATAGTATTATATAAATACAATGAATGATAGTATTATTAAAATTGATATTTCATATTTTCAGTATAGATATAATCAAATAGAAGAAATACCGGAAAATATTAAAAATAAGGCTGTAGAATTTAATGATACTTATAATTGTTTTAAATCATATTATGACCCTAAAATGATATGGGTAAAAAAAAATTATAATAAAAAAGAAAAACATATTACATCAAAAAATAGATTTCATATCATAATTCCTGATTTTACCGATAACTCAATGTTGAAACGTAAAATAGTTGGATTATTAAATAAAATAACTACAAAAAATAAGAGCACTATATATGATAGTATTAAGGAAATAATTAATACAAATGATAATAATAGTGTATTTGAAATTATATGGGAATATATAAAGCTAAATGAAAACAGTTTATGTACAATCATATTAACATTTTTTGATGAAAAAATTATGCAAGATAATATAGACGCTAAATGGAAGAATTACATAGAATTAAGAGAATGGAACCCCCCAAAAACAATTTACGATAATAATATTTTATTATTAAACGATGAATATGATTTATATTGCGATTATATTAAGTGGAAAAAAAATATAAATAATCTTAATAAACTATGGATTAAATTTAAGCTAGATGAAATTCATGTTTTATTAGAAATATTATTTGAACATACGATTGATATACTAAAAGAAAACAAGGAATATAAGCATATTCTAGATATTTTTCTTGAACAATTATTTAAAATTTTAAGTGTAACAAAAACTCCGGAAATAATTAATAAAATAAAAGATATAGATATTTCAAATTTTAATAATTCTACAAAGTTTTTAATATACAATATTTTAGATTTACAAAATAAATAATTTCTATATTATAATATAGAGTAAGAAACGTTAAAAATATAATGAGGGAAGAAAACAATCTATCTTTTTACAGTAGCTTAATAATTCAAATGATATTTGTTATATTATTATTAATAATATACACATATTTATACAAGTTAGAAAATATCGGTTGTGAATGTTCCGAGCATCCTAACAAGGATTTTATCAAGAATTTCACAATAATCGCATTAATATACTTCTTTGTAACTGCTTTTGTTTCCATAAAATCAGTTGCTAAAAGCATGGGTGGTGTAATTGTACAATTAGTAGCAATCGCAACTTTCGTATTCTTCTTACTATTTGTTGTATATATCTACTATGCGTTTGACTATGTTAAATATTTAACTAATGAAAAATGCAAATGTTCGGAAGATATGTCTAGAGATATCATCGCTATTGGCACTATGATATCTTTATTCTTATTCTTAACATTATTATTCACTATAATTATCATCCCGATATTATTAAGCACTTTAAGCAACTTATTATCTCGCATTGAAGTATTTGAAGAAGAAGTAGAAAATACTATCCGTAACCCAATGCGTACCTTAAAATCTACTCCTGATAGAATCGCTAAATCTGTCAAAGAAGTAGGTAGCTTCGTTAAGAAAAGTGCTAAAAAAATAACTAATGTTCGCAGAAAAAGATAAACTTATTTAAATATTTAAAGTACGAATATTAACTCCCTTTTTTCCTGATTTTTTTAATATTTGAATATCAGCTGTATCTTCAATTATTGATGTTATTTCTTCATCACTAACAGATAGGGTTTCTATGTGATTATCTAAATCGTCTTCTATTGATATATTATTATGAACATCATTTATAATATTATCTATATCATTCGCCGATTTATTTGTTAAATTATTTTGTTGATATTTTGGCATTTCCGATGATATAGGATCGCTATTTAATGAACCAAACAAATTACTTACCATTCCAAATAATCCCATATTATTACTACCCGTACTGTTTTGCATTGGCTTTGGAGCACCGCCTCCTCCCATCATATATTGTTTGGCAGCTGCATTTTGAAAATGTTTCATTAATTCAGGATCTGATTTTAATACATTTTCTACATCAGGCATAGGTTGCTCTTTAAACATTCTGCTTGTTAAATGAAACATAAATGCACTTCCTGATAAAGACATAAATAATCTTAATTCCGGTGCCATTTTCTTTCCCGATGACTTATATTTATAATGTAATTCTTCAAAAATATCATCGTAATCATTAATATTCTCATTAACTTGTTCTGACCATCCGTCTAATTTAACTGAAAATGGATCGTATCTACTATTCATATATTCAGTTCCTGATACAAATGCCATTAACATTTTTTGTTGGAATCTTACACTACCATCAAGTTCTTTTTCTCTAATAATGCGATTGTATTCAGAAATCATTTCATCTAAATCAGAATTCATGTTAAACTTGAAAGGTAATTTGAAACCCTTTGATTCCAACCTTTCAAGTTGATATATTATTTCGCGCTTCTGATTAATTTCATTTCTCACAATATCTTTTGGGCTCATATGCTTTCTTTTCGCTACTCTACTTTCTTCACTTGAACTGTTACTTCTACTTTGTGATGTTCCACTTTCCCCACTTTCTCCACTGTCTCTTGTATCGTTGCTATTTCTACTGCTACTTTCGCTAACATCACTTTTACAACTTACACTACTGGCATCACTACATGACGTACTATCCATATCTTCGTCGCAATTTAATTTTTTATCTTTATATATATTTTTCATGTTTTTCATATATTTAGCCTTATCATAGTTACTATTTCCAGCAGAACTGCTTGCTCGTGAAGATCTAGAAGACATAGATATAACATCGTCACTAATTTTTTTTTTATTAAATAAATTATCATCTATAAAGCCACCTTTTTTCATACCATTGTTTTTAGGTATGTTAAAATTAAAAGAATTATTTTTGAAACTATCTTTATTTAATTCTATTAAATCATCATTTTTACTATTTAAATTTGATATTAAAGACATATTATATATTATTTGAGTTTCAAATGTTTATATATTTACAATAATTTATATATATACAAGATTACGCACTATTTTTTTATAAAATTAAACCATTTCTTAAAAAATATTCTACCGGTTTTTGTAATATATTCTGGATGAAACTGTATACCAAATATGTTATCAAATTTATTATATGCTATAACTATCTTATTTCCCATTTTTTTTATTACCTTATATTTATTTCCGATACCTACTAAATAATCTTGATGTAAGTATGTGTATGTCATTTTTTTCACATTAAATGGTTCGATTATTTTTATATTTTTTGTATAAGTTCTCATTCCATCTTTAAAACTACTTATATTTTTTTTATTTGTTTTAGCTGCTAAAAATTGTAATCCATAGCATATTGCTAATATAGGTATTTTATATTTAAATATAAAATTAGGTACTGATGGTGAGCCCTTTTTGAGAACAAAATAATCAGAACCACTTATTATTATCCCTTTTATTTTTCCCTTATCTAAAACATTTTTAATACTTATTTTATCATAATATCTTTTTATAATCAATTTAGCATTTTTCCCAATCGCTTTTCTATATAATTTATGTTGTTTTTTCCAATTCCATTTATCGCTATACATTGATATTAATAATATATTCATTTTAATATAATACATTATAATTATCCAACGACTCATTTTTGATATTTGTTCTAATATATGATACTGCTTGTAAACACGCATCACTTAAATCATCTTTTTTTTTATTATTTAAGAAAATATCAAGTAATCTCTGATTGTCCTTAATATAATTTTGGCAAATATCAATACTTAGCTTTTTATTATATATATATTTACTTCTTCTAAATTTTTTTTCATTTTTGTTACATACATTTACATCTGGTTTTATTTCAGATTCATAATTATGTGTTTTTGATTTCAAAGAAGCATTGACCAATACAACATGTTCTACTTCCTTATCCCAATGTTTTATTAAACTAAAATAATTATATATAATATGTTGTATCGTTTTCATAATACCATTTAAATTAGATGGCTGATTTTCAATAAGAACATAATCTATTATATTTATTTTTTGTTCTTTTAAAAAACCTATAATATTATCCATTTCATAATAAACGCGTTCAGATATATCTTCAATACCCTTCAACTCTTTTTTACTATCTGCCAATGCAATTATCCTCCAATCGATAACTTCAATCTTATCAGTTTTTCTCAGTATACATAATGCCAAATTTTTAACACCTATATCAAAACTTATATATATCATTTAATTAGAATTAATACTAATTCTTTATACTTTTTTGCATTGACATAATTATTTTTTTGTTATACTCTTTGATATTATGATGCCTTATTAATAAAGTAATATCTCTCCAAAATGTATCATTTGTATAACTACAATTATATTTATTAATATTTCTATGCTTTTTATAAAGCCATTTATAAAGTTTTTCTTGTTTTTCCGGTTTTGTTGTTTGTTTAATATTATGCATTTTTTTTTGTACTATCATTTTCATTACAAAGTTTTTTAATTCTTTACATTTAAAATATTCCTTATCTGGTAAACCTTCCCATAAATTACTGAAATGAATATAATTATATGTTGGGCAAAGTAAAAAATTATCTTTAAAATCTACAAATGTAGGATTATTATCAATTATCAATAATCTCTTAGCAATATCATAATCTTTTTTAACTTTCATAGTTTTTAATAATTGAGGCATAATTTTAGTAACAGATTTTTTTATCATGCCATTTTTATCAACAATGCAATTATCGCGCGTAAAAATAGGACGATTAAATTTTATATTATTTTGCTTTTCAATAATAGCTATTTCTTTATTTGCCCATGTTTTTTCAGATGCTGTATAAACAAATATAAATGAACTAGGATAGAATTTTTTTATACTACAAAAAAATTTAGTAAAATGTGGTCTTATTAATAACGATTCATTACTGTAACTTTCATTTAATATTTTCTCACAATCTACTTTATTTTTATTAAATGATGCTGCTGTTGATTTATTAAAGTTGCCAATATTTTTCTTTAATATATCTTGTAAATTATATAAATCACATTGATAACTACAATCTCCAATAATTGTTCCATCTAAGTCCAATATAAAAACATACGGTTCCATATCAAATCTATTATAATAATATATATATTTATTATCTAATAGTAGAATAAATGACTAAATGTTCTAATATAAACAGTGAATATCATAGAAGTTTCTATTTTAAAGGAGGAAATGCTTATGCAAAAAATACATTATCTCAATCTAAAATATCTAATAAAATTTCTTCGAGCAAATTAAGAAATATTTTAAGTAATGATATTTTATCATGGTCTTCATCTTATGATAAAATAACTGTTAAAACATTTTTAAATTTATATATTAAAAATAAATATAGCATTGAAAATCGTGCTAAATATTTTAAGTATGTATATAGTAAAATATCAAAAATAAATGAAATTAGTTGTTTGCGAAAAAAAAAATTCTATAAAAATAAAAAAGTATATAATGGATATACAATTGATAATATTATAAATTTAGAAAAACAAATTGGTTCAAATAGCAAATATGGTTCTATATTTGTAACATCTATTAAAGATGTAATAGGTAAATATCCTATTGCTACAAAATTGATGAAAATAAATACATCAAATAGTATTGAAAAAGTTTTAAATGAACATATTACTGATAAAATACTTAAATTGAAATTATCCAAACACTTTATTTTTACATATAGAACTTTAATATGCAAAAATATATCAAGTGAAGTTCCACCAATTATAAGTAATTATAATTATTATATAAATCTAAATGAATTAGCTCATGGTGATTTAAAGCAGATATGTAAATTGAAAACATATGTAAGTGATGACATGTTAGTATATAATGTATTTATTCAAGTTATGTTATCAATTATGACATTTCAATGTACTGGATATACTCATGGAGATTGTCATTACGGCAACTTTTTATATCATATTGATTCAATTGAAGATGGTTATTACCATTATAATATAAATGGTGAGAATTTTTATTTAAAAAGTTGCAAATATAATATTATGATATTTGATTTCGGATTTGCTAAAAAAATTAATAATGATTATAATATAACATCAAATATGTTGGAAGATTATATAAGAATAATATATGCGTTTTCTAATAAAAAAATATTACCCAAATCATGGTCGTATTTTGATAATTATCCATCAGATAATGTTTCCTATTTCACAAATTATTTACTTAATAAGTTAATATTAATTGATAAAACAATTGTTTCAAAAAAAAGTAATGTAAATAAAAAATTGAAAGATTTAATTAATGAAATTATGATACCTCATTTAATAACAGCACCAAAAAATATGTTTATAAAATATAAACCAAAGGAAAAAATAATTAATAAAAAACCATTTATAATTAATTATAGTCTACAATTGTGATTTCGCATATTTTTTTCATTTTTTCTATGTACTTTCTTTTTCTTTCAATAATATATTCTGACATACTTTTAAATCCTGAATATATCATATTATTAAATAATTCTTCTGGTAATTTTAATCGCAAACCTTTTTTATTTATTTCAATATTCATAATTGGAATATCTGGAATATTATTCGGAATATAATAATATTCTATCTTATCAACATCTATTAATTCACCCAATACAGCTCTTGTTCTAATTTTTTCATACAAATGTATAATTTGTTTAGATAAAAACATAAAACTTATTTTTGGTCGTGGTATTTTATCATCCGGTATTTCCTTATCATAATAAGCTTTATATAATATCATTCCTAAAATATTATCATATGGAACATTACCAAAAATATTAATAGGGAAATTATTTGTAAATCCTCCATCGTAATAATAATCATCATCTATTTTTATTGGTTTAAATAATAATGGTATAGACATAGATGCTGAACAAGCTTTAAAAACACATAAATCTGGTGTTGTTTCAAGACTAAATATTTTATTTTTACAAGTATAAATATTTGTTGCTGATACATAAAAATTTATACCAAAACGTTTTGCTAAATAAGAAAAAGTAATATTTTCTTCAATATCAGGATATTTTATTTTAACAAATTCTTTTAAATAATTAGAAAAAATATGCACATCAGTCAAACCACATTCAGTAACTATTTTAATGCAATTTTTATAAGGAATATTACATAATTTTGTATCTTGATTGACCTTCATTATAATGTTTTCAATTTCATATATATCAATTTTCAATGCTATTGCAAGGCCAATTATAGAACCGATAGAAGTTCCTGCTATATGAGTTATATTTTTATGCAGATTTTCAATATATATATATCTTAGAGCTCCCACATACATTACCCCCCTCATACCTCCACCAGAAAGTACTAAATGTGTTATTTTCATAATTAAAATTATATAATTGTAATTACTTATATATTTGCATTATATTCATTTACATTTATATTATAATATTTTAATGCTTCCAAAGCAGCATTATTTTCAGCCTCTTTTTTACTTTTTCCAGTTGATGTTGAGATAGTTGTGCCATTTCTATCCTTAACACAATATGTAAATATTTTATAATTATCGCGTGTAACAACACTTAGCTCTTTGAATTGAGGAACATCTTGTAAATAATGTTGCATGTGTGAGACAAGCATATCTTTATAATTATTTTTAATTCTTATTAATTCACTGAAATCTAAATAGTTTTCTATTATATAAATTATCCATGATTCTACAACATAATATCCTGCTCCGGTTGAAGGTAATATATTAATATGTGATGGCAATATTACATCATCATCATCAGATTGAAAATCCAAATATAGAGCACCAATAAATGCTTCAAATATATCCTCCATAATTTTATAATTGTTTCTTCCATTAGATTCTTCAACTTGTTTAGATATAATTGCAAATTTAGGAAAACCAATTTTATCCGATAAATATCCTAACATTTTACCATTGACAATTTTTGTTCTTATTTTAGACAAAAACCCCTCATTTTGATCAGGAAATCTACTATATAAATAATTAGCAACAATCATGCCAAGTAAAGAATCACCAAGAAATTCAAGTCTTTCATATGATATATCTTGTAAAGGTAAGCAATCGCTCGGACAATTAATATTGCTTTTATTGAAATCTATATTTTTCATTGTACAATATGATTTATGGACGAAAGCAACACGATACAAATTAATATTCTTAAATTTCAATTCTTTTAATCCATTGTCATCAAATAGTTTTCTTAGATTTTCTTCATGCAAAAGTATATTTTTATTGTTATAAGGCAAATTTTCGCTATCAATCTCTTTTGTTTTATTATGAATATTGTCAATTCTTTTCATTATATAATAAAAATAAGTTATATGTATATATCATTTTTTATCTTTATACATAAAGATATACATATAAATATTAATAGTATATTTCTTTTAAATAGAATAACATAATAAATGAGTTTTATTGGTAATCAAGGTATAGCACCGACAATACAACTCAATTCTGTTGGTATTGGATTCCAAGTTGATGCAGATGGTAATGCTATCAACTTAGAAGGTTTAGATTTAAACAGAAACGAGTATCTTGTAGTCGGTGAAAAAACATATTATCCAGAAGAAGATAATCAAAGAAATACCAAATGGAGTTTATTAGTTAATAGTGATGGTGTCGCTGTTAATACATCAAGAAATTCAAGTTCTAATTTTTTAAATTCTGATACTTCACTATTTGTAGACAAAAACATTTATTGTGCTGGTGTTATTAAAGCGGCTGGTTTAGAACTTAATGATATTATTTTAGATGGTGATCCACTAACAAGTAGTTTAATTAGAGATTTTATTATTAACGCAAATAATATTTCTGCTAATCAGCCTTTCCAAGCAGGTTTAAATACCAGTTACGAAGATGTTTATAATTATAATTATTACATTAAAAATGTTTTTACACCAAATTTTGTTACATTAGGCGGTCATGTTGATACTTATAATAATACACATCCTCTTAATATCGTATCAACGGCCAATAATAAATTTAAAAGTATGCATGTTGCTATAAGAAATGATACAAATAATGATGAAGAACCTACTAAATTTGCTTTTGGTATCATTGGTGGTTCAAATATTTCACCTGCTATTATATCAACAACAAGAGGTACACCATTAGAATTTCATATTAGTAAATCTTCTTCAAATATAGAAGAATTATATGGTACAAATGCTTTGCCAAAATATACAAATAGCAATCAATTTCCAGCATTAGCTATTGATGAAAATAATAATGTAGGTATTGGTATTAATAGAACAAGTACCCGAGATTTTACAAGAAAAACATTACATAACGGTGAAATAATAAACAATGATATTATTGATTCAGAAATAAAGTTTCAAGTAAATGGAGTTTCTTGTTTTAATGAAATATTAATGTATGATTATTACACAAATAGTCATAAAGCACTTGATGATATATATATTAGATCTTCCGGTATAAGTGTTATAAATACAACACAAATATCAGAAGGTGATTTTTTAGGAAATTTATATAATTTCAATAATATTGGTGTAAATGACCTATTATCTACAAATAGATTGCAAGTTAATACTGATGTTAATGTTGATAATAATATTAATACTAAATCATTAATTGTAAATAATGTGGCTAACTTTACAGGTATAGTACAGTTTGATAACGAAGTTAATTTCACCAATTCGCAAAGTGTTAATATTAACAAATTAAAGGTAGCTGATGATATATATATTGGTAATCGTAAAATAATACCTATTGACATTGATGACCCAACAACTGGATATGGAACATATAGTAGAAGTCAAGATGGTAGCAATTACTTTTTTGTATATGTTCATAGTAATATAGCTACTCTCGATGCTAATTGTAATGTTAGTTTTCCAAGAAAATTAGCATTAGGATTAACAGATACAGAAGGGTTTGAGGGTATATTAAATATTATAAAAGATGATGTTACCACAAGTAATAATTTTGATATAACATTGAAAAATATTGTTGAAAACAAAGAATATTATGCTAATATTGGTAGATTATCTAGATTAGATTATTATGATAATAGTTTAATTATGAATACAAATAAAGTTTCTGGAAAAAGAAATAATATTTATTTTTACCCTGAAACTGATATATCCGAATTAACAAGTAACTATTATTTACCCAATATCAGAAATGTTCCACCAACAATGTCTATTAACAGAGAAAGAGTCAGTATCAATAAATATGCTGCACGCGTAGGTTATGAATTAGATGTTGAAGGAAATGTTGCTGCGCATAATTACTATTTAACTGTTGGTAATGAAATGCATAGAACACGTGGTTTTATTTATCAATCTAAAAACTTTTTTAATATTTATGATTCACAAACTGATAAATTTTGCATTAATTACAACAATCTAACATCATATGCATCAAGTATGAAAGGTTTAAATGTTAAAAAAGGCATAAACGCTGATTACTATTATCAAAATGATAAAATTATTGAAACTTTGCAAATTGCAAATAATACTGATAGTTTTTATACAAATAAAAAAATATCAATTGGATGGAAAGGAGAAAATGTTTCTGTGCCATTACAAATTAGAAATTTAACAACAGAAGAAAATAACTATTCAGTTATTAGAATATATCGTGGAGTTCGGGGAGGTGGTGCAAATAATAATGCTGATTTTAGTGGAATAGATATTTGCGAATATGATAGAAATTTAGAAAATGATAGGAATGCCGAAAGATGGTTTATTTATAAAAATCACACATTTAATGATGTTGATACACGTAATATACAACGTATAGGTCCTTTACAAATAGGTTACATTGATAAAGATACAAAACCAAAAACATTTGGTATGTCATTTTATTATAATTCTACAAACTCAAATTATCATATTGATGTTAATAAAAATACAGTTTCATATGATGATAATAATTCAGCAATGTCAATTTATGGTGATTTAGATGTACATGGTAATATTAATATAATTGATAAATATGGTAGTAATTATAATTTTAGATTAGCGAATTTGAAAACATTATCACAAATAACACAATATATAAAGACTGTTGAAACAATAGAAACGTTGAATCCTGCTCTTGATGATGAATCTGGATTACCAAGTGTAAATAATGATATCAGATATACAGGATTTAATATACTTTATACTCCAAATAGAAGTGTAATCGTCGATCCAATAGAAAAAAAATCTATTCCAATAATTGTTAAACAAGATAATTCTAATTTGGCAGCTGCTAAATTTATAACTTATTCAGATAATAAAATAGAATGTTCGTCAAGTTTGGAATTAGCAATATATAATTGTAATTTGTTAATTGCTGATGATGATTATGAAAAAGAAAATAATATTAAAAATTTAATTAAATTTAACTTATCAAGTGATGATGACAAACATACCAGATTTGATATGAGTTTCTTACATGATGGTTATTATAAAAAATTCTATAATTTTAAAAATAACATTGATGATAATGGAAATTTCTTAGGTTCATCAACTCATATTGGTATAGGTAATAATTTTAATAATAATAGCAATGTTGCTTTCCACATTGATGATATTAATAAATATGGTATTCAAGTAACAAACAGCCATTTTTCTCCTGCTATTAATCTTTTATATACAGGTGGCACTTGTAATATTTATCATACATTATCTGGTTCAAGTTTTGAGAACAATTATAGATTTTGCATTGATGTAGCAAATAAAAGTACTTTTAATGAACCAGAATCTTCTAATGTATTTATAATTGATGCGTTTGATGGCAATAATATTAGAAAAGGTGCGCGTTTTGGGTTCAACAGTGAAAAATTAGATGAATCATTCGTGATAAATACTGATTACAATACTCCTGCTATGGCTATTACAAGCAGATATACATCAGGATATGTTTTAGATAGTTTAGTAAATATATCTCCTGAAAATTTAATTTTAACAACATTATCATCAAATTGGAACAATGATGATAAAGAATATTTTGTAACTTACAATTATGGTATTTCTTATTTCCCAGATATTGATAATAATTTCAACCCAATTTTAAATGATAATAAAATAGATCCTAACTTCTTATTTAAATCTACTGTAATTCTTAATAGTGATATTAATTATAAAACATTTCATTCTAATTTAGAAATTAGTTATAATGCATCAAACTTAAATGTAAATTTCATTAATTATGAAAATGGTATAATGAATTTAACAAATTATGATGATGTTAATAATATCACTACTTGTATATTTAAATTTAATACTGATTTATTTACATGTAATATTATATTGAAACCTGAATTATCATATGGTAAAAATACTATAATAAATGATGATTCCGTTAGTCATATTATATCTATAACTGATAGATTTTCTTGTAATTTAACTTTGAAAAATAATGTAGCTTCTAATTATGATTTTACATATAATTATAGTAATGTCATATTGCTACCTGAATATTTAAGTTGTAATATTACATATTTATCTGAATTTAATTCCAATATTGTTGATGATAGCAATATGATATATATCAATAATAAAATCATTACAGATATATTACCATTTAATAGTGGCGATTTTTATTATGAATATACAAATGCTGAAATTGATACAAAATCATTAAATAATAATGGTATTTATACAAATATATTTTTGCAAACAAGAACATCAAATATTGTTAGAATTAACTCTAACATTTTTTTAACTGGTAAATTCTTGGCAGAACGCAATAATACTATTTTATTAAAATCATCAAATATTTTACCTGATTCTCTTATGAATTTAGAAAGTGATGATAATAGTATTCAATATTCTTATAATATTGATGTTGAAAATAGTAATTCTAATGTATATATTTATTCTTGCAATTTTGTTATTACTAACGATGTTAATAGTATTCCAAGAAAAATGGAATTGAAAATTATAAATAGTAATTATTTGATTGAAGATGATTTTGATATTTATGGTAATAACTTTACAAATAAGATATATTTGAATGAATATTTTAATAAATTATCAGATTTTCAAGATAAAGATTATATTATTAGAATTAAAAATTATAACTATAAAAATTTCAAACCTCATATTACACTTATGAATAATGTTGAAAATATAAACAAAATAGCCGGTCATGAATTATATAGTTACGACGGGGTTTTTGAAATTAAATATAATGATAGTACTGAAAATAATAGTTGGGTTCCCCTTAAAATTGATGCTGATGGAAACACATTTTTAAAAGGTAATATTGATATGGGTGGTAATATCCGTTTTGATGGAAAAATATATGATGCGAATGGTAATGATTTAATAGAAATACTAAATAAAAATTACTATAAAGAATATGAGATAAATTCAAGTAATATTCATTTCAATTCACTCGGATCCAATGGTGTAGAAATACATGCATATTCAAGTAGTAATTATGATAACTTTAAATTTTTCTATGCACAAGATTTCTTAGATGGAGGCATTATTAATGATGTTATGATATTACATAAACGTTTTGAAGAAGAACCACAATATAAAATAGATTTATATGGTGATATTGATACTTCAAATGGTATATTGAGAGTTGAAGGTAGAGATATAATACGAGATACATGTAATTATATATTGCATTCAAGTAACGTAATATCAAATAGAATCAGTGATTTAGAAACTGATTTCATTTCAGAAGAAGCTCATTCCAGTAACAGATTTATTATTAATCATAAATATAATAATAATTTACTTGTAAATGGCAATTTAACTATCAATAGTAATCTAATTGTTTTGGGTGATACAACAACTTTAAATACTGATTTATATACAACAGAACAATTAGATGTTGAAAATAATGGAACAGGTGTAGCTTTCAAACTTAAACAAATTGCGAATTATGATATCGTAAATATACTAAATGATAATGACGAGGTTTTTACTATATTACATAATGGTAATGTTGGTATTTATAATCAAAATCCAATTATTGCTCTTGATGTCAATAGAACTGACAGTATTAAAATACCTCGTGGTGATACATCTCAGCGACCTATTGATAATACTAATACAGATAATAGCCATAGAGGATACATTCGTTTCAATACAGAGCTAGAACAATTTGAAGGTTACGGTGAAGGTAACAAATGGGGAGTTTTAGGAGGAGTTAGAGATGCTGATAGAGATACTTATATA
>Ga0208784_1000188_pt1 | contig 32283 bp, 38 predicted proteins | sample DEB19_08_DNA_FD_184531 | JGI IMG/M metagenome (GOLD analysis project Ga0208784, IMG submission 184531) | Aqueous microbial communities from the Delaware River and Bay under freshwater to marine salinity gradient to study organic matter... | ecosystem: Environmental > Aquatic > Marine > Coastal ... | reverse complement strand
GCGAGCGACGCTCATCTCGATGCTCAGGTTCTGATTGATCTCGCGCATCTTCTCGATGTCGCGGTTGGTCTGATCCATCACCGCCTTCTGAGACGACACGACGCCCTCTAGCTTCGCTTGGTTCTCTTGAGCGACCTGTAGGCTCATCCTGAGGGACTGAACGTAGATGACTCCCCCCGAGAGAACGGACACGAGCGCCAGCGCGATGGCTAGCTTCAGTCCGACGCCTCCCACGAGGAAACCCACGTCAGCCGCCGTGCTTGAAGTACTGAATGCGCCGCTCCTGGCGCGCCACCCACTCGGCCGACGGCTTTCCCTCGCCCTTGTAGTACGCGAGTGGCTTACCGGTCTTCTTAGAGACTAGAGCCCACTTTCCATCGACCTTGGCCAGCCTCTCGGACAAGTGGAGGTACTCCTCTCCGCCGTCACCGTCGCCGCCGTTACCCTTGGACGAGCTCGACTTACCGACTGGCGCGGCCTTTCCCAAGGCCTTGTAGTAGACCATCGGGACTGGTTTGCCAGTCCTCTGGTCGATGATCCTAGGGACCCTCGCTTCGTCGACCAGGACGCGCTTAGGCTGCTTGATCACCGACGATCCCTGCTTAGGGAGGTCGACTGGTCGCTTTCTTCTCAGAGTCGCCATCGGAGGAACGCCAGGCTCTCCCTTGGGTCCGACTCCGACGCCGTGGATCGCACCGCCGCCGACTGCGTTGGCCGGAGCGTCCTCCTTCTTGAACAGCTTCTTATACTCCTCGCGGTCGCGAAGAAACTTCGCGAGCTTCATCCTCGGGTCGCTCTTCGACGACGACCTCTTCGCGCCGAGCTTCCTTAGCTTCACGGACGCCTCCGTTAAGTTACTAGTGTCAGGCAAGTCGACTCCGCGAAGGCCGCTGATCTCTGAGTGCAGCTCTCGCTCTAGGACGTACTCGTCCAGGAGTTCCTCGTCCTGCTCGCGCAGAAGGAGGAGCGCCGCAGCGTAAGTCGCGATCCGACTCTTTCCACCGGGAACCTTCTCGATGAGCTTCTTGAGGTTGAACACTAGACGATCGAAGTAGCGGTAGGAGTCTAGCTCGACCTGCGTCTTTGGGTCGCGAATCTTGTGACCGTCTGCGTCGATGATTCCGAGAGCAAACGCCTGAGTGTCTCGAAACGGCGTCACTAGCCGCTTGAGGAACTGGTAGGTCAGGAATGCGTCTACTGCTACTCCAGCCATCAGATCGTCCTTAGTGCCTCTACCACGCCCTTGTCCATAGACACGCACGAGTCTACTACGACTAGGTTACCGACCTCGACGCGAGAGGGCCAGTAGTGAAGGAGAACGAGGAACGGCTTCAGGTAGTGCAGGTATCGGCTCAGCCTGAAGCACAGCATCTTAGTCATAGCCTCGTGCTCGAACACATTGTAGAGGACTCGGATGTGATTCAGTATCAGTCTGTGCTTAAGCTCGCCGGTCTTATCGTACCTACCGAAGAGTCGACTGATGCTCTTTATCCTACCCACGTCCTCGTGGAACTCTGCCTCGCTCACGCACCTCGGGTTGTCATAGTGCCTCGCCGCATAGATCATAAAGTTACTCTCAGTCAACTCACGCATGGTATCCTACTTCTTATTCTTTTCTGACTCCGACTTTCTAGACGACTCTCGCGACGTCTTCTTAGCTTTAGGCCCTCTCGCGGCCTCCTCCTCTTCCTCCTCCTCGTCGGCTCCGCCGCGAGTGAGCCACTCTCTGAGCTGCTCGAAGGTCTTCACTAGAACGTGCTCAGCGCGACTCTCTTGATCGTGGTAGCGTTAACGGCCACGTACAAGTGAGTGTTTGAGAAGAAGACTGCACCCGTCTTATAACCCTCAGTCGTCGCGTTGTTTGACGCGGGAGCCGTCTTGAGAGTCAGTATGAAGTTGTTCGCTTTAGTCAGGCCAGCGCCGACGAAGTTGACGTTCGACGTAACCACGGTGTTGGAGCACGTGATGGATACGTTAGCCTTAGCGGTGACGCGAGCGTTGAACACAGTGTTGCTCGGCACCGCGCCGAAGAAGTTCTTAATTGTGATCTTCTTCGACGTCGGAGTGCCGTTGGGATCGTCGACCACGTAGAGGAGGTCCTCCCTCGTGGTCGACGCCAGAGAAGCTAGCTGACTTACCTTCTTATCGGCCATGGCCTATCGACTCCGGTTAGCCGCCGGTCTTCGCGGCGCGCACCGTGAAGGTACCAGCATTGTTCGACACCGCGCCAGTGATGACGAGGTTCGCGGCCTCGGAACCAGCGGTGGTGATGTTCTCGCTGACGAGGTTCGACGTCACGCCGCCGCCCTTCAGGACGCCGGCAGCAGTGACGCCGTTGGCCTGGACGGTGTTCGCGTTGACCTTATAGGTCGACGTCTTGCCGTTCACAAACGGCAGGTAGACGCGGAACACGAGTGTGTTGTTCGCGTTGACGATCGAGCTGCCGCCGTTCTTGTAACCAGCGACGATCGAGTTGTTCGACCAGTAGGCCGTGGTCGCGTTGCCAGAGACCGTGTTAGCGACCTTGAACTGGTAGATGACTCGGCCGCCCTTGCTGCGAATCGGCTCGTTGAACACGACGTAGATGTTCGCGTAGCTGTTCGCCTGCAGCGCGGTTCCGCCGGTGCTGTTCGAGCTGAAGTAGACCTGCGCGATGTCCGGGAAGGCCAGGTGCGAGACGTTGGCGTAGCCGTCGTCGGTGCCCGAGGTGATCCCAGGGTTGGCCGCGACGACGATCTCGTCGCGCTGGCTGTTAGCACCGTCCTTAGTGACGTTAGTCCGACGGACCCAGCCGTACTTGGTCGCGACTACGTTTCGCTTCCAAGACTCTCTGCCGTCGGTCGCGCCACCGAAAGGCTCGTAACCGGCAATCCTACCCGCGACGCTGTTGGCACCAGAAGACGGGTTGTTCTTCTCGTGCAGGAAGTTCCAGAGTGGCATTTGACGTTCTCTCCTCGCTTTTCGTCAGTGACTACTCGGCATAACGAAACAATCGCTCGCCTTATTTATAGAGTTAGTCCTTCTTCTTCTCGATAGTCTTCTCAGCCTTCTTGGCTGCGCTCGGCTTCCTGAGAGTCATCCAGGTCGCCAGAGCGTACGGCTCGTCGCCGACGCCCTTCTTCTTGAAGTGCTTACCGATCTTATGAGCCCGAGTGACCTCGGGTCCGGTCATCGTCTTCTCCTCGTTAGTCGACGCCGGCGCCTTGCGAATGTACAGCGTCTTGGTGTTGAGGAGCTGGGCAGCCTTGTCGCGGTCCGGAGCTTGGACGACGGCCTTAGTCTTGATGTTGATCCAGCGCTCCTCGCTGACGGCCTCCTCAGAGGTCATCTCGCGCGCTGCGTCGGCCGACATCTTGACCGGAAACTTCTTACCACCGAACATGAAGTGAGACTTGCCGGTCCGCTTCGCTGCGGCGGCGGCCATGTGGAACGCGGTGCGCTCCTTCATGGTCATCTCCTTGAGGTTCGGCGTGAGCTCGATGGGCTCGACCTTACCGTCGAGGTTCTTATCGCCCTTTCGATTCTTCATGCGGTACTTGTCGCTCGGAGTCGGGCGACGGGCGTCCATCGCGTTGGTCTGACGGCCGCCGGCTGGAGAACCCGCGGGGTCGGCGACCTCTTCGACCTTCTTAGGCTTCTTCGGCGCGCGGATGGGCTTCTCGCCCTTTGCAGCGAGCTCGCGCTCGGTGTCGACTCCGTACTCCTTAACCTTGCCCTCTACGACAGACTTGACCGCATCGATGATCGAGTCTGTTAGTCCAAACTTCTTTGTTCCAAACATTGAGTGCTCTCCTTACTTCTTGTCTTTGTATGTCATGTAGTCGTGAACGGTCGAGATGTAGTCCTCGGCCGTAGTGATCTTGGACTGGATCCAAGCCTCGAGCTCTGTGTCGTCCTTCATAGCGTCAGCGAGCTTAGACGCTTTGTCCGCTATGGACTTAAGCTGTGCTCGGGCCATCTCTCCCTCGTAGTCGTCGCTCTTCTCGACGACTACTCGACGTATGGCACTCTCTAGCGATGCGTATGACACGCGCGTCTCCCGTTAAGTTAGGTCGTAGAAGGAAAGCGAGCCCATGCCGGTTCCCGTGCCCGTCAAGACTCTAGCAGCTAGAGTCAGTACGTCCGACACTCCGCCCGTGGTCCTACCCAGCTGCATCTCGAAGTTGTAGTCCGTGAGCTTGTTGAGTGGAACCCCACTTTGGTTAGTCGCAGCGACGTACTCGTGCCGGACCATCGTGCCGCCAGTCATCGCAGTCGCCGATCTATCGACATCGATGTTAGCGTAGGTGCTCGTGTCGTAGCTCTCGCCAGTCAGAGTCGCATTCTTTATAAGCGCGACTTCGAAGTTGTCTGACGAAGTCGGGAAGAAATTCATCTGCGCTGGTACGATCACTGCGTCGAGCCGGTCCGACGCGAGGCGGACGGATAGTATCGGAACGAAGGACGCTGCAGTGCTTATGGTCGTGTTGGAGGTCGACCTAACCACAGTCATGGGAGTGACTTTCTCGTAGCCACCCTCGGAGATGACCGACGAGCTGATCTGCTTGAGAGTCGAGTTAGAAGATGTCGCGAGAGTGTTCTTGATCTCGTACCTGAGCGGTAGGCTAGCAGTCGTCATGTATGAGCTGTAGCTCATATTCTCATTATGAAACACGTGGGCTTGGAGAGGTCGACCGTCTACAACGAACCCACACCGAACGTCTCCGGCTCCGAGCCCGCCGATGTCGAACCAGAGGATGTTGACTTTAGTGACGTCTAGGCCGTTTGTAAAGTTTATTCCAGTTTGAGTCGAGTACGTGTTGCTCGTGAACGTATCTTTGTTCCAGTTAGACTGCAAGACTCTCGTGTCGACGACGGTTCCAGTCGTCTTAGACCTAAGGACGAAGTATAAGTTTGCGCCGAGCTTCTCGAGGAACACTCCGTTGTTTGAGTTGAAGAGACCGACTCTCTGTCTGAGGCCAGTCTTAGTAGAGTCGTCGTTCATGACGAACGTGTTTAGATTAAGCATGGATTTACCGGGCTGGTACGTGAACACACGATAAGTCTCTCTGACGACCTCGGCGTTTACCGCCGTCTTGACCGTCATGTCGATCACGCTCTCGTTCACTTGGTATGTAGTAAAACTACTAGAAGTATTTGTCGTCGACCACTTGCCGTTGTCCTGGTACCTGTGGCTGCTGTCGAACAGAGTATATGGTTGAGATATGCGAAGTTTTCCGAACGCGTCGACCATCGAGCCACCCGGCGTCAGGCGGTCGCTCAGCATCCCGACCTCGTACCTCGTGATGAGGTGCGAGTTGTCTAGCTTACTCGTGTCTGTCCTAAACTGGGCCACGACTACATCTTGCTGACTGGAGTCTTAGACCAGTACCTGCACGACCAGTACTTAGCCTTCCACCTCGGACCTGGGTCAGAGCAGTTGTGGCGCGCTCTGAAGTTCCTGCGTCGCTCTGGGTTGTCCCTCTTGATCTCAAGGTTGGGATCGCCGAAGTGCACGGTGACCACGTTGCCCTTGTCGTTGCGAACGTGGACCATGCGCTTCTTGTTCGGTCGGTTGGACTTAGTCACCGCACCGAGCTTGATGGCTCGACCCTTGTGAGTGATGTTCTCCTCGTCGACGTCTTGGTAGTCTCTGAGCTCCTCCTCGACGCCCTCGCAGTCCTTGCAGCCGGGGCACTCTTCCTTAGCCTCCTCGACTACGGACGGGTGGTGCTCGAAGGTCTTACCGCCGAGACCGAAGCCCACCTCTCGAGCGAACGGCGCGTCGTCGATCCCAGCGACGAACGCCTCGCTGACGTTCTTTCTTCCAGACAGGACGGTGCGGACCTGCTCCCAGGTGCGGACCGACTTACCGATGTCGCGAGTCGACTCAGCCTGCTCGTCGACCTCCCACGGCTTAGGAGCCGACACGTGGGAGACGCTGACCTCTCCGGTTCTCTGGCCAGGAGTCGCCGCGGCGTACTCTTGGCGAAGCTCGTCGGTGCCGATCCCAGCCGCCTCAGCGACAGGCTTCTTAGCCCTCGCCTCTCGCTCGCGCCGTAGGTCGGCGAGGACTGAGTCGGTGGCCTTCTTCCAGTCGACTCCCTTGAAGCCGGACATGTCCGAGCTGCCCTTCGCGATGGGCTTGTAGGAAGACATCGGTTTACCGACCGTGTACTTGCGGCGAGAGATGGTCGCCTCGTCGACGGCCTCGACCTCCTCGCGAACTCGAGAAGCTAGGTCCTTGTCGGCGCCGCCCCAGGTACCCTTGCCCTTGGTGATGAAGCTGTTGACTCGAGCGTACGCCCACTGCTGCTGGTTTGCTCCTGGGCGGTGACCAGTCTTCCACGCGGCCATGCCCCTGTTGTAGACCTTGCGAAGGATTCCCACGGGAATGCCTGACTTCTCCGCCTTCTTCTGAAGTCCTCGGTCAGCGGCCTCGCTGATCTCGTGCTCGACGTCGGCCTTCAGGTAGCTCGAGGACCTAGACTTAGCGAGGGTCTCCTTGTGCTTCTTATCCGCCGCCTTCTTAGCGTGCATGCGGCGGTGCAGGGCCTCGCGCTCGCGCTCGTGCCGCTGTGACAGAGCAGACCTCTCGCGCTCGATCTGAGTAGCGACGTCCTCTCTCATGTCGAGGTGCTTGGTCCTGACGCGAGAGATGAACTGAGGATCGTCTGCGGCCGCTCCCATGAGCTTGTCGAGTACTCCCAGGAGCTTGTCGCGCATCGCGCTCGACATAGACTTGCCCTTGTCAGACTTCAGCCACTTCTGAATCTTGGTCGCGTCGTCTGGCTTAGCGAGACCCAGGCGGAGCAGAGTGCCCACGCTTCGGTCCTTGGCCATGGCCGCGGCCTTCTCGTCGGCCTCGGTCTCCATGGACGCCGTCGGGATGGCGTGGCTGGTGGGAGGAAACTCGGGAGCGTTCTGCGGGACGAAGTCAGTCGCTCGACCAGTGACTCTGTATCCCATCCCCTCTCGCACAGGCTTCTTACCCGAAGTCAGGTACGACGAGCGGACTGGGAACTCGCGCGGGTCCGACGACACCGGAAGATCCTTGTCGATCGAGAACTGGTCACCAAGCTCCTTCCGCATGTTGGTGGATGACGCGCCAAGGCGACGAACGAACTTATGCTTGTCGAGCGGCTTAGGCTGAGCCATGTACCTAGAGATGATGTGCCGAGCGTGGTCTGGGTGCATGTCCATCGTCGAGCCGTCGGCGAACTTGACCTTGTGCTTACCGCGGAGGTTGATGACCTTCCTCATCTGATAGACGATGTTGTCCTGCGGGTCGTCGTCGGTGCCGCCGTGAGCGGACTTTCGACCCTCGTACACGGAGTGATACTTACGAGTGTGCTTGCTCATTCGAGTCTCCCTGTCGTCTCCGGGCGCCTTCTTGTACGCCGCTGGGTCGTCGTCGGACATCTTAGTCTGCCTAGCGAAGTGAGCGTGGCGCGCCCTCTTGGTCGAAGAAGCCAGACCCTTGTAGTACCCGGGCTTGTACGACTCGTTCGCCCGAGCGACTCTGAGCCGCTCAGACTCCTTCCTGCGAATCATCGGTAGGAGCCGGCGCGCCGCGTTCGTCACGATTACTCTGAAGTTCTTTCCGAACCTGGATAAGACCTGCTTGTCGATCTGAACTCGCTCAGACGGAGATAGGTCAGAGTACCTCTTCCCGCGGTCTCCAGCGACTCTCCGACGTAGCGCCATGATCGCTGCTTTGCGAGCCCTGTACTGCAGGCGAGCCGACGGAGCCATGCGAAAGCGCTTCATGGATCTCATGCGCGTCAGCTTAGACGCCATAGCGCGCATGCGAGACGCTAGCTTCTGACGTGACTGAGTACTGAGGACTCCCTCCTCGAGGTCGTCGCCCAGTAGGTCGTCTAGAACGTGCGCGTACGGCGCGTCGCTCGGGTGGGGGTCTAGGTCGCTGGGGCTGTGCTTGTCTAGGACGGAAGACAGCTCGCTGTCGCTGATCTCATCGTCTCGCTCTAGGAGCTGAGTCTTACCGGCCACGCGCGCCTCCCGCAGGTTTTCCTTGGACTTACTGCGGTCTATTTATGCCTTGACATACTCAGAGAGCTGTGTATAATGAGCTATGAGCTCTCTGGGGTATATTATAGACCGAACCAGCCCCTGATGCGATCCTCGATCGACTTAGCCCAGGTAGGCTGTGGAAAGTGCCATCCGACGACGATACCGACTACGATCCAGAGCAGTGCATCAATCACGACTTCTTCCTCCCTCTGTTCTTGCTCACCTCGTGCCAGTACCGACTCGAGTCTCTGAGCTTCTCGTTAGCTTCTCTAAGAAACTCCATGTAGGCGATCGCTAGCTTAGCCTGAGTCTTTCGCCAGTCGGAGTTACTCTCAGCCGCCATCATATTTATCAGGTCGACGGCTCGGTCGATGTACGGGCACGTGTGATCGGGAACGTATGGGTCAGGCTTCACAGCTTAACCTTAGGTTTGATCGTACCAGACGTCATTCTGTCAAGAATGACGTCTGACTTCTTTACAGACTTGACTCCAGCTATGAGTCCTTTGCTAGTCATAGACTCATTGTTATTCAAGAAGATGATCTCGTGATTCTTAAAGTACTTATCATACGCGACGCTCGCGTATGCGTCTACTATAGACTTATACTCAACCGGAGCTTTCTGAGATATCTTTTGTATCATACCAACGTTAATCTCAGTCTGACTGCTGCCAGGCCCATTGACCTTTCTACTGAGATTAGACAAGTTTGTCATGATGTCAGATATTGGAACCGTTCCACCAAGCTTGAAGTCATACGCATAGTTATCTGTAGAGATCTTAGCCGCCTTGACTTCGTAACTCTTTCCTCCGATCAGAACCACATCTTTCGCAGCGGAGGATCCTCCTCCAAGCGCAGCAGATCCGATCAAGAAGAACAGCATGACCTCACCCGGGCCGATTCCCTTAAGATTGTATCCGTAGAGTTTATTAAAGTTCGTCGAGCTGATCTGCTTAAGATCTCTGATCAGCTTGTTTATGACATTGACATTCAGATCTTTTGGAATAGCGGTAGTGTCAAACTTTGGAAAAAAGTTTAGAGCGAATAGATACTGAATCTCTCTCTTATACTTAAGATCAGAGTGCACGAAGTCAGCGGCAGTCACGTTGAAAGACGTGCTCTCCATAGCGCGCTTGATGAAACTTGTGTCTAAACCCTTGGGTATGGCCACTTGTGACTCCGGTCTCTCGCAGGCTCGGAGTATTTATACTACCGCTGGGAGAGGCCCCAGTTGAAGTACACATCGAGGCGGTCGGCGATGCCCTTTGGATTCGTGACGTTCCCGTGCCCGTCGTCTCTGAACAGCCACCTCGCCGTCGCGTCGTTCATGCGGTTCCCGCTCGAGTCGGTCAGTATGTAGAACCTAAGCTGGACGCCTACGTAGCACCAGTTCCACTTGAACCAGTTGATCTGATAGAAGTAGTCCTTGCAGGAGTCGACGTTGAGCAGTAGGTCCCGGCTCCTGCTGTTGCGAACGATCTGGCCAGTCCTCGGGTCCTTGAGCTCGTAGTAAAGTAGGCAGCTCGGTCCTAGGTTCTGACATATGTTGAACCGACCCACGTTGTTGAGTACGTCGCTGACGTAGTCGAGGAACACGTGCCCCCTGAGGATGTTTCCATTGCCGTCGATGACGGCGCCGCACGTGCTTCCCTGAGTCCTAGCGTCCCACGATGAGCAGTCGCGACCTCCCCAGTACCACCAGCGGTTGTCAGACTTTCGCGTCCACCAGTACTGGCCGTTGTCCCACACCGCTGCGTTGAGGACGACTTTGCCGTCGCCGTTGGTGCTCTGGTAGTACTGGTGCCCACCCTTGATGTCCTGCCAGTTGCCTATGTCCTCGTGCGGCCCCTCTAGGTCTCTCCTCATGTCGGACGGGACTCGCGGCCACTCGCTGCGCCGGCGCCAACTGTCCCACGTGTCAGAGTTGCGAACCTCGACCCAGTTCACGTTCCAGAACCAGTACGCGTTGTACTCAGTCTCATCCTCGTTGAAGCTCATCCCCGCGGAGCGCTTCATGTACTGCACCGGGAGCAGCTGTCGAACCATGAGCCGCTTGACTAGATAAGTGCTCAGGTTGAACCACTCGTTGTACTCTTTCTGAGGACCCTTGTGAGGAAGCTTCTCGTCGTGCTCGGCGATCTCGGACAAGCGAATCGTCTTTCCGTCCTGGTCCGTGTACGGCTTACTCCAGCTACCCTGTAGGTCCTGTATCCAGTCGCTGATCTGATCCTCTAGGTCGCTGAACCACTCGTCGACTGAGTTGTGCAGGTCGTTGATCGCCTGCTGATAGTCTGGGTTGTCCTGGTTCGTCTTCGTGATGTACTGTATGCCGCCGGACGCTAGGCGACATACTAGACCGGCGACGACGGCTCCGACTGTGCCCGCTGGGAACGCCAGCGCGACGCACTCGACCATCTTAGCCATGATCCACCCGATGCGCTCGATCGTAGGATCCTTGATGGTCCTAGCCTCGAGGTTGCTTCTTATCTCTCCGGACAGATCGTTGAGCGCGCGCTCGCGCAGGTCTGACAGAAGCTGGTTTATGACTAGAAGGTTCTCCTGCAGGACGTTGAGGCGAGGGTCCGCATACGTGAACCCTCCCTTTCCGTCGGGAGTCTTACTCCAGTCAGTCGGAGTGTATCCGACCAGCGCGCTGCCCCTGGGTCTCGGAGAGTTAGGCTTGGTCAAGTCATTAGCGCACGTCTTTGCCCAGCCAATTATCGAGCTTCCCATGGTTCACTCCAATCTATTACGAGACCGGAGTATTTATCACTCGTGGGATCGGTGCGACTCGATCCAGCCTGAGTGACGGATCGCCCACTCGACGGTCCTTGGCAGACCGAACAGTAGGTACACGCTCAGAGCAAACGCTGCGATCAGTTTAGTCAAGTCGCTAGTCACACCACCCTCCTCACATATGTCCGGCAACCGTCTTTGCAAAGACCCAGAAGGCAGCGCCGAGCGCCGCGCAGGCTGGTATAGTCACGAACCATGCTGCAACTATCGTCCTAGCCACTCCCCAGTCGACTCGCGGGTCCCTGTGCGCGCTACCGACTCCGAGTATGGCGCCGGTTATGGTGTGAGTCGTGCTCACTGGGACGCCAAGCGCGGAAGTCGTGAACAGCATCATGCTGCCGCCGAGCTCAGCCGCGACGCCTCCTCGAGGCGCTAGGTGAGTGAGCTTGTAGCCCAGGGTGTGGACTATGCGCCACCCGCCGGCTAGAGTCCCTAGACCCATGACCGCGAACGACGACAGCATGACCCAGTACGGTATATCGTCGGTGGGCGAAACTGCTCGAGACGCTACGAGTATCAAGAATATGATGCCGGCCGTCTTCTGAGCGTCGTTCGTGCCGTGGCCCAGGCTGTACGCGGCCGAGCTCGCGACTTGAGTCACTCGCAACCACTTCTCTGTCGTCTTGTTCTCTGGCACAGCCACCTTGAGTATCGTGTACAGTCCCGCGGCTAGGACGAATCCTAGGAGCGGACTGACCAAGATGAACCCTGCGATCTTGGCCACGCCGTCGCCCATCACTGCGGTCAGTCCGGAGTTGGCTACAGCCGCACCGACTAGACCACCGATTATGGCGTGAGAGCTCGATGTCGGCAGCGCTAGGTACCAAGTCAGCATGTTCCAGACTATAGCCGAGCACAGGCAAGCGAGCACGACGTACAAGTCGACCACCGACGGGTCGACCACGCCCTTTCCTATGGTCGCCGCAACTTTCCAGTCAAACACCCACATGGCTAGAAAGTTGCAGGCGGCTGCTAGGGCGACCGCGAAGCCTGGGCTTAGAGTCCCGGTAGCGACTACAGTCGCTATAGAGTTCGCTGCGTCATGAAAGCCGTTAGTGAAGTCGAACGCTAGAGCCACGAGGACTAGCGCGACTGCGGCCACCAGCATATGATTGGACACGGCTACTCCTTGGTGGAAGAGACTCGAACGAGCGACGAGTAGACGCCCGCCCAGTAGTTCACTCCCCAAGAGCAGCCGGCTTCCTGGCACCGAGCGTACGCGTCTGATACTGCGTCGATTCGTCGGTTCCAGATACTCTCGACGATCTCCTTGACCTCTTGCATCGCGACTTCCTCACTCACTTCGGTTGACCCACTTCTTATAGAGAACTTGCTCCATCTTCCTGGCCTCGACCTCCCAGGGCCACTTCATGTAGACTCTGTTACTCACCTTGTCCGGATACGCGTACATGCGACGCTTCCACCTGATCTTGTCTAAGCGGCACGTGTCGAAGAGCTCTCCGCGAGCGTACTGCTTGACGTGCGTGAGCTCGTGCGCTAGGATCTTAAACTGCGTCTGTCTCGGCATCTCGGTGTCCAACCGTACGGTGAACTCCCTCGGGCGGAGGTTGTCGTCCTCCCAGGTGCAGTCACCCTTGCACCCGTCCTTAGCTTTTAGCCCAGGCACTAGCCTAACGTTGACCTCGAGTCTGGAAGTCAGCCTCTTTCCGGCCAGCTCGTTGAGCATCCACTCGACCGCGCACGCGTACTCCCACTTCTTGACGCCGCTGTTGCCAGCGCTGCCAGTCACGCTTACGTACGCCATGCTAGCCTCCCTAGTATCTGCTCCAGACCTTAGGTTTACGAACCTCAGGCTGGCGAGCGTTGTCCCTCAGGGAGTAGTCCACCTCCTCGCGGTCCCAGCTGCTCTCTCGCCTGTCCTCTCGTCGCCGGCGATGCATCTCTCGCTTCTCGTCGGCGTCGTACTCGTCGCTCCAGTCGCGGTTCTTCTTCCAGCTCTTACTCATGACACCTTTAATCCAGTGAAGTCCTTTCTGCCCATTCGCTTAGTCGCCCACTTCATAGAGTCGTCCTCTCGCTGCCTCTTACCGAACCCAGTCTTATCCATGACTGGGCCGTCGGAGACGCCGGCCTGAGCCGACTCCTCCACGTTGTAGAGTCGCATCTTGGACCGGTCGACGCCGACCATGAACTTTCGGTTGACCGTCGGGTCTCCGTACCGGTTCTTAAGCTGCTTGACCATGAGCTGGCCGAGCTCCTCGAGGTCCTCGCTCGAGACGAGGGCGATCATGAAGTCGGCAGTGGCCGGCAGGCCGAAGGACTCGGAAGTGTCCGTCAGGTCGGGGTCGCTGTTCGCGTATCCTGACCGAGTGGTCTGAGTCGCTGAGATTATAGGAATGTTGAACTCCACGGCTAGGCCGCGGACTTCCTCAGCGATGGCCTTGACGTACTGGTACGTGTTCACGTTGGAGCCCGGCTTGATCCTGGACGACATGCATATATTTAGGTAATCCAGGTAGACGACGTCTGGACGAAAAGACCGCTTCAGGTGCAGCTCGTTCAGCAGGTGCCGAAAGTGACCGACGTGAGCTCCGGCAGTCGGGTACTCCTTGATGATGAGCTTTCCGACCGTCTTCTCTCGGAGTCGAGCCACTCTCTTGTCGTAGGACTCGCGCGATAGGGTCCTGAGGTCGGCGATCGGCACGTCGAGGAGGTTCGAGTCGATCCTCTCGGCGATCTTCTCCTCGGCCATCTCCATCGTCACGTACAAGACGTTCTTGCCGTCGGTCATGTTGCTCGAGGCCATGTGGCACATCGCTAGAGTCTTACCGACTCCGGTGCCCGCGAGGATCATGTTGAGAGTCTTCCTAGGCAGGCCGCCGCCGGTCACGGAGTTTAGATAGTCGATGTCGAACGGGAGCCGCTCCTCGACTCGGTGATAGTACTCGAAGCGGTTGGAGGAGTCCTCGATGAAGTCGTGACCGACGTGAGCGTCGAACGACACCGACAGCGCGTCCTGCAGGACCTTCGGAATGCTACCCTTGTCGAGCGTCTTAGACTTACCGTCGATGATGGAGATGGACTCCATGATCGCGTTGTAGATCGCTCGCTCCTGGCAGAACTTCTCGGTCTCGTCGGTCAGCCACGCGACGTCGGTCTCGCCGGCCTCTCTGAGAGACTCGACGATCTCGCCCGACCTCTTGAAGTCAGACTCGCTGAGCCCCCTCTGGTCGGAGACCATGACTGCCAGAGCGTCGGCTGTCGGCCGAGCGTTGTACTTCTGAACGAAGTCAGATATGACTCCGTAGACGTTACGCTCGGCCGAGTCCGAGAAGTACTCAGGCTTGACGAACGGCAGTGCTTTTCTAAGATAAGCCTCGTCGTGAAGGAGGCTGCGAAGGATGACGCTCTCTATACGCATGTTACCATAGTATCACACTACCGCACTCGTGTCAACTGAGATCACTCGCCGCTCTTAGAGTTCCTACACGCCACGCACTCGATTATGTCAAAGAGGATGGCCGCGATGGTCTCGTCGGTCGCCTCCTTGTCAAAGACCGCGTCGTAGCTCTCGTCCATGGGAGGAGTCGTTACTTCGTAGCTAAACTTAACGGGGACCTCGTCGCTCTCAGAGTCAACGCTCCCGACTCTCAGAGTGTTGAAGTTGAACACCATCCCGGAGAGCGGACCCTCCTCGATGCGTATGCGAACGCACTCGCTCTCTTCGGGAAGAGCCGCGTACGCCGGCGGCTTACTTAGACTCGCTACCGATCTCATCGCCGTCCTCCGCGTCCTCGTCTTCCTTAGTCCCATAGAGAAACTCTGTCTTGGCCGCTGCGTCGATGGCGTCGAGGACCTCCTTAGTGAAGTACTTCTCTGGGTCCTCCATGATCGACTTTCCAAAGACCTTGGATCCGTCGGCCATCTCGTACCGAGTGCCTGACTTACGGATCAAGTCGTGCTTCTCTGCCAGCTCGAGGAGTCCGTAGTGTCGGTCGAGGCCTCGGTCGTACGTCAGGCGGACGTCGACCATCTTATTCTCCTTGGTGAGTCGACTCTTCTCCATCTTGCAGTGGATGATGTTGCCGACTACCTCGGTGCCCTCTCGATCCTTCTTCTTAGAGAGGAAAACGATCTGAGACGCTGCGTACCTCAGGCCGGAGCCGCCGCCCATGACCTTCATCGGGACGTAGCTGCCGATGAGCTCGCCGACGTGGTTGGTCACGAGCATCGGGCACTTAGCCTTAGCCAGCTTCAGAGACAGTGCCCTGAACGCACCGCGGATGAGCTGCGCTCGAGTCATGTCTCTAGCGTCCTTGCCCTCGGAGATGTCGTTGACCTCCTTGTCGGTCGACAGCTGGCCGAGGCTGTCGAGGACCAGCATCATCGGTGGGCGGTCCTTGTTCTCCATGTATCGGTCAAGAGTGCGCATAGCGTGGGTTCGGAAACCCTGCACCGTCGACTGCTCGGAGACGATGACTCGAGAGACGTCGACACCGCGGTCGACCATCATCTTCTTGGTGACCGCGGCCTCGGTGTCGTAGTAGATGATGCCTGCGTCCGGATTGTCCATGAGGAACTGTCGCATCACGCCGAGGACGAAGAAAGTCTTACCCGTGGCAGACTCGCCCGCGAAGGCCGTGATCTTGTTGTTCGGGATGCCGCCGTAGATGGTCCCGCTCAGTGCAGCGTTCAGGATGTACGAGCCGGTGTCGATCCACCCAGTGAACTCGCTCGAGTGAAGGCCGTCCTCGGCCAAGTGAGTGTCCGGGTCCGCAAGCTCGCGAACCATCTCTCGAAAGAAGTTAGCCATGTAGCCTCCATTGCCAAGGGTGAGTCAATAATCTAACACAAGACGAGACGGATGTCAACGCCTTCTCTTACGCGGCCTGTACTCAGGGTAGTCCGGGACGTACACGCTCGACGATCCGTCAGGCTTACCAGCAGAGTCGAGCTTCACCGCAGAAGTTATGGATCCCGTGGGTAGGTCGACCGACGTCTTTCGATAGCTGGCGGCCATGATGAGGAGTATCGCGAGTGGGTCGAACGCGAACACGAGTAGTACTATGACCATTCGTATGGCCCTGTCCATGTACTCCTGGCTAGACTCGCCGTACACGAGCTCCGAGACGTATCGAACCGGACCAGCCTCGGCCTCTGCCCGTCTTATGAGAGTGGCGACGCTCGCGCGCTCGGTCCTCAGCGCAGCCGAAGCGTCCTGAGCGCGCCTGACCTCGGTCCTGAGCGCCTCGCGGTCTCTAGCTTGCTGCTGCCTGAGCTGCACCGACTTGGACACTTGGTCGAGTTCTATGAGCTTCTCGACCGCAGAGTCCAGCTGCTTAAGCTGCCTGACCGCCGCAGCCTCTGCAGTCACTTGAGTCGCTATCTCTGAGTCTATGTACGCGACTCTAGCTCGATAGTCTCCGGTCTCGACGGACCCAGACACGTGCGCGCTGGATAGGTACCCAAATATGCCGACGCTAGTGACGACCATCAGGACGACGACGGCCGCTGAGAAGTACGCGCGCATCGCTTGAGGCACGTCTCTCCAGTTCCTATAGAGCCAGGACGCAGTGACGACCTTGCCGGTCTCGAGGACGGTGCCCATGACTAGGACGGGCCAGAACGCTCCTGAGAACATCGTGGTCAAGCCTAGGATCGAGTACCAGGCAGCCACGGCCGATATGACGACTCCGACCGCACCAGCGGCGATAGAGTCTAGCTTCTGCAAGTCAGCCTCGAGTTATGGATATGACTGCGTCGAGTTGTCTCTGAAGAGTCTCTCGCCTGTTCGGCCAGTGGATCCACTCTTTGTCAGCCGTCTTCAAGAGGTTGTTCAGAAGAGGCACGATGATGGCCTCGAGCTTCTTGATCTTCTCGCCGTACTCTGTGGACTCGACGAGAGCCGTGCCTTTCGCTCCAACGTCTTGCACCGCGATCCCAATGTTGTCCAGCTTGGACTCGATCCTATCGAGGATCGACTCGAGTACGTCTGCTGGAAGCTGTGGCGCAGCGGGCTCGGCTGCCTGGGACTTCTTGAGCAGCATGTCGCTCTCGTCCACTGCAGTGAAGCCGTAGTCGTAGCCCAGGTACTCTGGAGGAACGTTGGTCATGTCGTATTTATACCTTACGTGAAGAAGTCTTCTAGAGACGCTCGATCCTCGATCGACCATCCGACGGCTTCGACGATCGCCTCGAGCGGGTCTAGGAACGCTTTCTGAAACTGCGTGTCGTAGTCGATCGAGCCGGCCATGTCGAACTCTCGCGGGAGGACGGTGATCGCTGCGATGACGTTGTGGTCGCCAGTCTTAACGTAGCAGAACTTGATCTTCTCGCCCGGCTTAATGAGCTCATACTTCTTGTCGAGCTTCATCGCGCGCAGCTTCTTATTGTACACGAGCGCCGCCCTGACGTGGATTGGGATCGAGCCTGAGCCAAGAGTGTAGTCGCTCAGGGACTGCACGCTTCTTGGGAAAGCGACGTCCTCGAACGGCATAGCCTTGAACCGCTCGCGGAAGTCAGACACGTATGATCGAAGAGTCTTCTGATCAGACGTGATCATGATCTTAAGCGCGTCCCTGATGGCCTCTCGGCACGCGGCCGGAGTCGACGACTTCACGGCCTCGATGCCCATGACCTTCAGCTTAGGACTCGAGTACCGCACGCCCTCGCTGTCGTGCACGTTGAGGATGTACCGCTTCTTAGCCGTCCATATTCCTCTGTCAGCGATCGACTCGCGCTTCATCTGCATCTTCTGAGAGAAGCAGTTCATTCTCACAGCGAGCCGCTCGTATATCCGATCGATCTCCGGCTGGATGACCTCGCTCGAGACTCTGTCGAGGAAGCCGACAGCCTTGTCGGCCGAGACGCCGACGCGGTCCACGAGCGCGCCCATGCGAATGTAGATGCTGTCGGTGTCGGACGCGATGATGTAGTCCACGCCGTCTGTGCCGATCATCTTGTTGAGCTTAGCGTTGAGCTCGCGCTCGACCCAGCGGATCGCGAGCTGGCCACCCGTGGTGATGGCGACTGCGTTGCTCAGGTTGAAGAACCGAAAGTACTGGTTGCCAAGAGCGCCGTAAGCGGAGTTCAGCAAGACCTTCTTGGCCATCTGAACGTTCTTGTATCGAGAGACTTCCTTGACCAGAGTCTTCTTAGTCGCAGGGTCTCGCTCGGCCTCGAGCTTCTTCTGAGCCTCGATCATCAGGCTCTTGTAGCGCACGCGGTCGTCGTACATTCGCTGCATGATCTCGGGAAGAAATCCCTGCCGCTCGTTGCTGTACAAGCACCCGTTAGGAGCTAGACTGTACCCCTCGGTCACAGGCGGCTCGTTCTCGAGCAGCCAGTCGATGGACTCTACGTTTACGACCTCGCTCGACAGAGTCTCCGGAGAGATGTTGTACTGCATGATGAGGTGGGGGTACAGGCTGTTCAAGTCGAAGGACATGACCCAGTCGTGCATACCTTTCTGTGGGTCCTTGACGTACGCGCCGACGTAGCTCTCGGTCTTCTGACTCGAGACGTTTGTCGGTACGGCGACTCGCCGCTTCCACAGGTGGTTGTGAATGATCACGTCCCACACTCGAGCCGGCATGAATACGTCGCTGTAGTTGACCTTAGCGTCGTACGCGAGCGCGAGGACCATCTCGATCAGCTTAAGCTTGTCCTCGAGTCGGTCGACGATGTCGACGTCGTGGAGGTTGTACTCGATGAACTTCTGATAGTCCCTGAGGTATAAGTTGTGCAGGGTCTCGTACTCGGAGTAGTCGATCTTCTTATCACCGAGCTCGACGTGAGCGATGTAACCGAGGCGGTAGGACTCCTGCTGAACGAACATGAACTTCTTATAGAGAGCGAGGTAGTCGATGACCTCGACGCCGACGATCTCGAACGCTCGGTAGGATGACTTACCGAAGTTGGATCGGTCAGAGTTGTTCTTGACTATGCCCCACGGAGAGAGCAGCTTGAGGTAGTCATCTCGCCGACGCTCTCCGAGCATCAGGAGCCGGCGCGCGACGTACGGTATGTCGAACTTGTCGATGTTCCACCCGGTGACGATGTCTGGGTGCTTACTCGCCCACTGGTGAACGAATCGCATGAGGATCTCGTCCTCGTTAGCGCACCGAGTGTACTCCACGTCTCGCCTATCCGTAGAGAATTCTCCCGTGCCGAACACGTAGCTCATGCCAGCCACGCGCAGAGTGATCGCGATGATCGGGTGCTTAGCGTCCTCTGGGTCTGGGAAGCCGTCGTTAGACGCGACCTCGATGTCGATGTTCGCCACGCGAATCTTATCGACGTCGTACTCTATGTCGCCCGGGTACCGCTCGTTGATGTACGTGTACGCGTACCGGTTCAGACCGTGAAGCTTAAAGTTACTGACCTCGGAGTATGTGCGAGTGTACTCTCGAGCGTCTCGCATGCCTGAGAACTCAATCTCATCAAGCCTAGTCCCGGTGTGGCTCCGCCACTCTCCGTCCTTGCTTGGGACAAACATCCTAGGCTTGTACGTGTCTCTGCGCTGAAAGCGCAGACCGTTCTCAAACCCGCGGACTAAGATCGCGTCTCCGCGCTCGACGACGCTCGTGTAGTAGCTCATAGTGTAACTCTATCATATCAAGAGCGAGATGTCAACTGATAGTTACCTGCGGCGCGGAGAGTTGTCCGCATCCTCCTCGTCGGTGTCCCTCGCGGGAGTCATCGGCCTAGCGGACGGAGTCAGTGGTCGACTCGCTCCCATCGGGCTCGATCCGAATCCCGGAGAAGAGCCGCCTACTCCAGCCATCTTCTCCTGCCCTCGGCTCCATGCCGCGACGCCGAGCACAGCACCCATGGCTAGGTGGTAGAGACCGGCTCCTTGCAGAGTCAGAGGCTCCCACTGCTTAACCGGCAGCTTGAGGAGGGCCTGCAGGATGGCCCACGCTATCGGAGCGACGATGAAGTCGAACGCGCACGTGGCCATGTACAGCCAGCCCATGACTGGCCGCCACTTGGCATTGATCCAAGACTCTTCCTTCTTCTCAGCCATTCAGAACGCTCAGGGCATGCTCGAAGTTGTGCTTACGCTCCTCGAGGCCGATCGTGCCGCCATTGATGATCTTAGTCATCTTGAGGACGTCGTGCCTGTCAGCGACCTCGTTGAGGCCGTGAGACTTCCAGAACCACGCTGCGGACCGAGCCGCGCCCTCGTGAGTCTCTAGGTACGTTGGGTCAGACAAGAGGTCGACTCCAAGCCCCTCTCCGCACCTTCGGTAGTTGTCCCGGCCCGTCAGCTGGATCAGTCCGCGACCGCGGAACGCCCAGCCGTCTCCAGACTCCTCTGGACCGTTGCCCATGCGGTTGGCATAGACTCGGTTAGCGATCGCCTCGGGCTTGCGCCCGTACGCCTCGGCGTTCGACGCGTTGAAGTACTTCGGGAAAGTCTTGGCCAGGCCCTGGGCGCTGTAGTTTAAGTTTTCCTTGACGTACTTCAGGTTGCCGCTCTCGTGTCCGCACTGGGCTATGAACCCGGCGGCGCGTGCAGCGTTGCTGATGTCGAACTCTTCCATGGCAGCCGCAATCGCAGGAGCAAAGTTATAGACTGCCTCGTCTGTTGCTAGAGGGAGGCACTCTCTAAGCTGCTGCTCTGTGATCACGGCTGGCTCCTCCTAGGTGACTGTCACCTATTTATAGAGAAGACTCACTGCCACCGAAGTCGCTCGATGCTCCTGAAAGCGTCCATCCTCACTGAGTACGGTACGTGAGCGTCTCTGAAGACAGAGACGAGGCGACTGACTCGCGACGGAGTCAGAGATTCTAGAATAGCCCTAAGCACAAGATCCTCCTGATTGGAAGGAGGGGGCAGGCGCCCCCTCCAGTTAGTCAAACACCGCGGCTGGCTACTCGTTGAGCAGCTGCTTACCGGTCACTTCGCCGGGCTCGGTCACGTCGACCTTGCGGGGCTTCTTGTGGTCCGGAATGATGTTCTCGAGCCAGACTCGAAGCATGCCGTTGATGAGCTCCGCGTTGCGGATCTCGATGGTGTCGGCCACGTTGAACGTGCGCTTGAAGGCTCGGTCCGCGATGCCCTTGAACAGGTACATCTGGTTCTCAGGCTGAGACTTAGTCTCTCCCTTGATGGTGAGAGTCCCGTCCTCGATCACGACGTCGATGTCGGTCTTACCGAAGCCAGCGACCGCGAGCTCGATGCAGTACCGGTTATCATCGACCTTCTTAATGTTGTAGGGCGGGTAGGTGGGGATCGCCTTCTTCATGTCACCGCTGAAGCGGCTGAGGCGGTCAAAGACTTCGTCGAACCCGACGAAGGACTGGTCGAACATCTTACGAAGAGTGCTGTCGTACATTGCTGCTTTCCTCCTGTTTTCAGCAAGGGTCAGGTAGGCGCCCCCGGAGGCGACGCCTACTCTATATATAATTCACGACGGCCCATATGTCAACGACTACTTGATCGTCGACTGCAGGAACCACTGCCACTTCTTGTGCGCTGCCTGGCGGTCGGCGAGGAAGTTCGACAGACCGTGCTCGCCCTCGGACTCAGCGGCGTCGTACGCGTCGCGGATCGTCTCGAGGACCTTCGAGTTGTCAGCCAGCAGCTGCTGCATCATGTCTCTAGCCGCTGGGACTGACGTAGTGTCCTGGACTCGAGAGAGCTCGATGAATCGGTTGAGCGAGCCTGGCGCGTACTGACCAAGCGTGCGAATGAACTCTGCCGCGGGATCGACTGCACCGTACACGTCGGTGTAGATCTCCTCGAGGAGCTTGTGATACTGCGGAAAGTTCTCGCCCTCGATGTTCCAGTGAAAGTAGTGCGTCTTGAGGTAGAACGCGAACGAAGTCGCGAAGTACGTCCTCATGGCGTCGACTGCTGACATCAGTACTCTCCTCGCTTCTTTCCGATCTGATACTTAGATTCTAGGATCCAGTCGTCCTTCTCTCGGTGAGTCAGTATCTTGATCTGTGACACTGGGACCGTAGGACTCTTAGACCGGTCGTCGACTAGGTCGACCAGGCCCCACTCACCCAGTAGGTTAGTTATCGTATTCCTGCGGCCGATGTCGTCTTCGCTGAAGTCCGTCGGCTTACCGTCGAGAGCGAACAGCTCCTTGAAGTGAACGATGAAGTACCGACCGCGCTTGTGAAGTATGTGACAGGACTGGTAGAGCTTACGGTCCTTCTTGGACGCTACGCCGATGCGAGTGAGAGTCTCGCGGACTTTTAGAAAGTCCTCGGGAGACTTAAGCCTCACCTCCACCATCGAGTCGACGATCCCTGCCGTCACGGCCACCCCTCTCTAGAGTCGCTCGCATGGAGTCGAGCTGCTCGGAAGTTAGCAGCCTCAGGGCTTCCGTGGCTCGAGCGCGGTTGTAGCCGTGGTACTCCATGACTATACCTACGTCGTCTTCGACCACGGGCTTGGCCCACTTAGCGAACCGCTTCCGCTTTCTTAGAGTATTTATAAGAAAGTCGACCGCGAGAAGCCCGCTCAGGTCTCGGTGGAAGTTCATCTCGTTCGCGTAGTGTATGGCGTCGATGTGGTACGAGAGCGCCCGGTTCACTATGAACGGGTTGTACTCGCGCTCTGCGGCCGCCGGGTCCTCGGCCTCGCGGATCAGGTTCCTCTTAGTGAACCCGACGGAGTCTACGAACTCGAATGGGTTGATACTCACTCGAACTCGCAGTCGGCCATGATCGACGTCAGGCAGGCGGCCAGGTTGACCTCCTGGTCGGCGACGAACGCGGCCTTGTACTGGTAGTCAGCGACGATGAGGACCAGGCTCGGTACCGACTGAGGCTTGAGGAACTCGCTCGCTGAGTCGTAGAGCTTACGGTAGATCGTCGTGGTGTCGATCGTCGAGTTCTGACCGACCCACCGGCGCATGCCGACGAAGTCCTTAGCTCGAAGAAGCTTGACTAGGTCAGTCAGGTCCTCGCTCTTGACCTGCGCCAGCATGCCGGCGTCGATCTTACCGTGGATCGAGTACCGCTGCAGCTCGTTGATGACTCGCCGCCAGTCTGGAAAGTGCTTCGATATGAGGGCGGCGAGTACCTTGGGGTCGACCTCTCCGACTCCCTCGGCCTCTAGGATCTGCTGAGCGCGCTTCATGAACTTAGACGCTAGAGCCGCCTTCTGCTCTCGCGGGATCACAAAGTCGACGACGCTGCACCGAGACTGAAGAGGCTGGATGATCCTAGCCTTGAAGTTGCACGTCATGACGAAGCCGCAGTTGTTCGCATACTCCTCCATGAAGTTTCTCAGAGCTGGCTGAGTCGAGTTTGGGTTCAGATAATCAGCCTCGTCGAGGATGACGTACTTCCTCCCGCTCGTGAACGACACCGTGCTGGCGAACGCTTGGATGTCGACGCGAAGAGTGTCGATGTTTCCTCGCAGAGACCCGTTGATGACGATGTAGTCTGCACCGAGCTCCTCCAGCATGGCTCGAGCGACGGTAGTCTTACCTACGCCGGATGAGCCAGACAGGAGCATGTTCGGGACGCTACCCGAGTCGACGAACTTCTGAAAGGCGTCGCGAAGCTCTTGGGGAAGAACGCAGTCAGCGATCTTCCTCGGGCGATACTTCTCGACCCAGAGGTACTCTTGCTTAGTCAAGTCACTCTCCGTACTTGGACGACGACTCCGTGGGGATCCAGTACTGAAGCCTGCTCGACTTGAGGTGCGTCAGACCCTTCGACGATACGTTGAGCGTGTAGTCGCCCGGCATCACTCGCAGGAGGTTCTCGACCTTGTAGATCATCGTGAACCTAGCCGAGACGGGGCCGTGAGAGATCGGCTGCAGGAACTGGTTGGACGACTTGTTCTTCGCGTCGCCGGCCACGAGAGACACGTCGTCGCCGTCGCTGACGATAGCGACTTCCGGCATCGACAGGACGCCGGCCGCCTTGATGACCGCAGCGAGCTGGGCCTGAGTGACTTCGGCCGTTAGGTCCTGAGACGGGAGCTTGATGTCCTTGCTGGGAGGAGCCGCGATGTTCTCGGGAGACGCGTACGTGTACCGCAGGCTCACGCCGTTGGCGCCAGAGATCGTCAGGCTTCGGTCACCGAACTCGATGTCCGGGTCTTGGAACAGACCGATCGCCGACAGGAGCTGCGGTAGGTCGTAGATGGCGAAGTCAACTGGGAACTCGTCCTCGACGGTCGCCTGGGCCATGATGGTCTTCTGGGCAGAGATCGTTCGAAGCACAGACCCCTTCTTCACGAGGATCTGACTGTTGATCCCCGAGAAGTTCTTTAGGACGTCGATCGTCCCCTTTGAAAGCTTCACGCCGCTCATGATGATAGGATCTCCCTAGTTTGTCACGCCATACTGATAATGTACCACTCACTGGGCGAATTGTCAACGACCACTCGCCAGCTTCTTAGCCTTACCGATAGACGCTGGGTCTGCGGTGGCCGACGCGCCGATCTGAGCTAGGTCGATGAGGCTGCCTCCGAACATGTAAGTTCCGAAGTGCTGCAACTTCATCCAGGGGCAGAGCCACACCTTCATACCCGCGGCGCGGGCTTTCTGACAGAACCAGTAGTCCTCGGAGAGGTAACGCTCGCTCGAGTCGTGAATCTTTCTCTGAGCGTCCTCGTACATCTTCTTGACCTCGGTGACGTCGACCTGCTCGCCGTCGATGAGGCGCTTGATCACGGCCTCGTAGACGGTGACTGGACTGTACCGGTCGATCTCAGCCTGGAAGAACTGTCCGATCTTCCTCGAGCCGTCGAAGTGCTCGGTGCGAACGTGGTCGGGCCTGTAGTTTATCTCTGGGTACGCCTCGGAGAAGCGCTCGAGCGTCCGACGCGGGATCATCATGAAGCCGGTGCCGCCCTCGAGTACTTCGACTGGCTCATCGAGACGCAGAGTCTCTGACCCGGACGTTGGGTTGAAGACGTAGTCGCCGACGTAGTTCTCGAGGACGTTCGCGTCCTTGTCGGCGAATCCCTTGTCCACGGCCCGCTTGATCTTCTCCCAGGAGATGCACTTCTTTGGGTACGGGCCGCACACGATGTCCATCTCAGAGGACGAGTCGGCGATGATGGAGAGCGCGATGACGTCGCTCGGGTCGAAGCCGATGTCGGCGTCGACGAACATTAGGTGAGTGTACTTCTTGTTGCGAAGGAACTCGTCCACGAGGTAGTTTCGAGCTCGCGGGATCAGACTCTCGTTGAATAGGTAGAAGAAGTCGATCTCGACTCCGTAGTGCATGCCCACTGCCTTGAGGTCGGAGCAGGACTTAGCGTAGTGACCGGCGCACATCCCACCGTACATGGGAGTGCACACTAGGATCTTTCTGCTTCGAAGAACTTCAGGCGACACGTTGAGTTCTAGAGTCACTCACTCCTCCATAGCGATAGGTTGGTCCAGGAGTATTTATGCCTCAGTCCCACAGGGCGGAGAAGTACTTACCGAAAAGTCTGTAACCGTTCTCTGCGCGGTCCTCGTTAGCTCTCCAGTTATCAGAATAGTCTCTGGCCTCGGGGACCTCGCCGACCTTGAATGCCATGGCCCAGATCATCTCGCCGATGACCCAGTCCCACCTATTGTGAGTGTTCGAGTCGGTATGATCGTCTTCTATCATGACGGAGGAAGACGACCTCAGGTTCTCTGGAACATCACTGTCGTCGACGTGCGGCGACCCATGCTTTACTTCGCGAAGCTTCCTGAGAAGTGGGAGAGCTATCGTTGCGATAGTCGTGTCTACGTTCCACACGTCGTACCCATCGATGCGGACTCGCGCGACTCTCGCACCCCTCTTCTCACATACCCAGTTGCAGATCTTCTCGACGAGCGGGTATGAACCGAGCGCTTCGCCAATCTGATCGCACCTCTCGCTCGAGACTCCTACGTACCGAAGCAGGTCAGCGATCTGGTACGGGCCCCAGTATCTCTTGTAAGGACCAAGGTACACTCTCATAGGACACCTCGAGGAAAAAGATGGGACGGGCTCGGAGCCCGTCCCAAGTCTGCATGGAGAACACTGGTAGTAGGAAGGACTACCAACGCCTAGGCGGCGCGACCGAGCTCCTCGCGCAGCGCGCGATAGCCCGCCGCGATCACCTTGCGCGACGGAGTACCGATGCGGTACGCAGTGAACTCGTTGCCGCGCTCGGAGACCTTGCGGTTCGCGTAGACGGCGTAGCCCTTGCCGCGAAGGTAGGACGCGGTGGCCGACAGGTTCTCGATGCCGAAGCGGCGGCGAGCCTGAGCCTCCGTGATGTCGCTACCACCCTTGAGGAAGTTCAAGAGGCGGGTAGTCTTGAAGTTAGTCATGATGTACTCCTTCAAAGTTAACGATGACCCGGCTCCTCACTGAGCCGGATCTGCCGACACCGGACCAGCCTGGTCTGGCACCGGACTTCCCTGAGTCTCGCGCTTGACGCGAGCCCAGAGCTCCGTGAGAGTGCTCCTCGTCTCCTCGTCGAACCGGTTCACGCAGAGCTCGATGGCCCTGTCGATCTTACCGACCAGACGATAGGTGTTGACGATGTGCACTAGGCGGCGCGTCGAGATAGTCTCGTCGATGCCGTCCTCCTCGAAAGTCTTACGAATGATGGTCGCCCACTTGACCAGGTCGTCGACGACCGCAGTCTCGGCCACAGAGCAGCCGCTCGACCCACAGAGGCGACCGCTCAGGATGCGCTTCTCGATGGACTCGTTCGGAAACTCGTGGGGGATCGTCACCGGGAACCGCTCGAGCAGAGCGTCGTCGAGGATGGTCGCTGCGCTGTAGCGACCGTCAGACCCACCACGGCCGAGGGTGTTGGCGGTGACGAAGACGTTGAAGCCGGGCCGCGGGTAGACTACCTCGCCGGTCTTCTTGATGTAGTACGGCTTACCCTCCAGGATGCCCTGGATGCACATGATCTTAGTGGGATCGGCTCGGTCAGCCTCGTCGATGAGCAGGATCGAACCGAGCTCCATGGCTCGGATCACCGGACCCTTCACGAACTTAGTCTCACCGTTGATGAGGCGGAATCCACCGATGAGGTCGTCCTCGTCGGTCTCGCGAGACATCTGGACTCGAGTCATCGCTCGGCCGAGGCGGGCGCAGGACTGCTCGATCATGAGAGTCTTACCGCACCCAGACATACCCGAGACGTAGACCGGGAAGAACTCCGTGGACCGCACGATCGCGGTCACCGTACTGAAGTCTCCGAACGGGACGAAGAAGTCGTCGGCCGTAGGAACCTCCGCGTAAGTGTGCGACGTCTGCGCGTTTGGATCAAACTTTGTCGCAGCTTCCGGAGCCGGCTCAACCGGTACCGGCGGCGGTGCCGGACGCTTGGGAAGAGACACGACGCGAGCCGACGCGACTCGAGTCGCGCTCAGCTGAGCCGGGATCGAGAACACGCCGTTTCCGAGTCGGTTCTTCCAGATGAAGGATGGGACGGCGGGTAGACCGAGCTCGTGCACGACCGCCTTGATCTGCTTAGTGTCCGCGGTGCCACTCGGAAACCGCTCGTGCATAGCCTTGAGGAACGCTTCTTTCTGATCGCCAGTGAGCATAGCTCTCTCCATGTTATAGTCAGATTATATCACGCGGCCGACTTAATGTCAACCGATTCTTTCGCAGGACGCGAGACTCTCTTAACGAAGTCTTCGAGGATGACGCGAGACGACAGCCGCTTTGTGTTAGCCGCGATGAAGCGGCGAGTCAGCTCGCGGTCCGTTATAGTCTTATCTGCGATCTGTTCGCCGATGTCGGTGCCGGCTCGCATGTTGGACCGAAGGATCATGTACTGAGAGTCGTAGCCTTCTGCACCTGGAATTGAGATCGAGCCGTCTCGCTTCAAGCGACGCTTCTGTTCTTGAGTTAGATACCTGAGGGAGCCAGCGTCGTTGGTTATGTGAAAGTTAACGACGGTGACTCCGAGCGCGGCTCGAAGAGACTGCACTAGAGCCGCTGTCTGAGCGCTGAACTGGACCGGAGCGCCGCCCGGTGCGATCGGCTGCCTAGTCTCGCTGTCGATGTACGTCGCGTACGGCGATTGATCGCTAGACCCGTCAGTCAGGAACGCGACGCTCACCTGCTGAACTCCGCTCTGAGTCTTGAAGTCTCGAACGACCTGACGCGCTAGGACGATCGTGCTGTTGAGCGGAGTGTACCCGAGGCTGTACACGGGCGAGCGGTTGCCTCGCATGAGGTTGCCGGCGACCGCAGCGTACTCGGACTGAGACATATCGTCTCTGAACATCTCGAGGAGGTCCGTGTGCTCGTCGATGAACTCCACGCTCTTGAACTCCTCGCCCATGAGCTGCTTAGTCGTTTGCAACCTATCTTTGACACCATCAATGAAGCCGTCCGCGTCGCCCTTGTTGCGTTGAGTGAATGAGAAGACTCTGTGCTTGATGCCGGCGCGGCGGCAGAACGAGACTAGGAGTACCACCTGCTCGATCGTATCCTTAAGGACACTCGACATAGAACCTGAGAAGTCTACAAACATCACTATGCCGTGAGACTTACCACTCTGAACCACAGTCGAGCGACGGAAGACGTCCTCGCTGATCTTATAGCGGTGGAGCGCGGTCGGATTGATCGTGCCAGTCTTATCCTCCCTGGCTCGCATGTACTCGTCCGCAGCCTTCTTAGCCTCGTACTCCTTCAGGAGGTACGAGATCGTGCTCCTATTCTTAGTGTTGAACTCGCGCATCAGGTCGGCCGCCTGCTCCTTCGAGAAGACGTACGCGAAAGGATGGGGATTGCACTGACCGGGCTTAGGCAACAAACGATTCTTATACGCTCCGTATGCCTCGTCGTCGCAGTTACTCAAGAGGTACTCGAGGTGGCGCTTGAGAGGAGTGACGTAGTGGCGGTAGTCGAATGACCGATAGTCGATCCTAATCTTTGGACACGTGTAGGAGGACCTATAGCTAAGGTCCTTCTGCATGCGAGAGTCGATGCTACGCTGAGTGAAGTCCTCGAGCATCTCTCCGAACTCTTGGTCGCTGAGCGACTCGCTATCGGCCTGGCCAACGTCGGTCTCACCGGTCTGCGACTCGCTAGACTCTTCGGTCTCATCGCCCTCGCTGTCGCTGCTCGGCGACTCTGTCTGACTGTCGCTGCTCGGCGACTCTGTCTGACTCGCTTTGCCGCCACGCTGCGACTGAGAGAAGTCCAGGGCGATCTCACGACGCTTTGCGGCTCGAGCGTCGCTGAACTCCAGGACGTCTTTGGCCAGAGTCACGGCGTCGCTCCACTCCAGGACGGAGTCCAAGCGGTCGACGAACTGAGTCTCGTCGCGACTGAACGGGACGGTCACGTGGCCGCGAAGCTTGGCGTGCAGGTTCATGCGGTCGACGAGACTGAGCTTACTCAGGCTCTTAGACTTCAAGAAACTTGCGATGCCGAACGAGTCGAGCTCGTGGAGCCTCTTGTAACCCGCGCTCAGGTCGCGCCTGACTCCAGGATACTTCCTCTTAATGAGTCGCTCGACGCGAGCGTCCTCGACCATGTTGAGCGCGGTCTTAAAGCGGCTGGACTTGGCAGCTTCCTTGTGCCACTCTTCGGACGGAGTGTACAGCGAGTGAGACACCTCGTGGACTAGGTACATCAGGTACCTAGTCTCGTCGACCAAGTTGAACTCTGGGAGGTGCAGCTCGCGCTTCTTCACGTCGAAGAAGGCTTCGGTCAGGGACCTAGTGTGATGGATCTCGATGTTCTCGCTCGCGAGCAGGCGAGCCAAGTCATTAAGAACGTTCTCCCTCACGGGACTCTCCATGAAACGACGCTGTTGTTACTATTGTACCACAGCGATCGACTATTGTCAACCGCTCGGATCTAGTCAGCGATCCGGCGCCGAGTATGACGGGTCGTACACGGGGACGCTGACCCAGTAGCAGCGGTCCTCCCAGCGACGATAGCCCCACCGGTCATAGAACCAGACGGTGTCGCACCGGCGCTCGGCGGCGTATCGCGCCGGCGCTGGGTAGTAGTACACCGGCGGAGGCGCGTAGTGATGGTGACTGTGGCTGCTCATAGCGCCACCGAGGATCGTTCCGAACAGAAGTCCGCCGAGGAGCGGCGCCGTCGCGTCGCCTGCGTGAGCCGGAGACGGCGACGCGACGGAGAGGGCGGCGGCTAGGGCCAGGGTCGACGCTTTCATATGGCTATTTATCACAGCTGACTCACGATCCGACACGCGTTGGTGACTAGAGACCCTAGGCCTAGGCCAAACACCACGCCGACCAGGCCAGCGAACGCCCAGACTAGTGCCTGGGCGCAGATGCTCTTGAAGACTCTCACGACATGCACTGGCGGTAGACTTTGTGAACGTAGACGTCGAACCGAGTGCCGTGCTCGGGGCGAATGTCCTGAGACGAACTCCGGTACAAGGGGCCACCGCGACGATAGAGCGGCGCGAAGGGGTTACCCTTGCCGAGGCGCGGCCGGACGCAGACCTGCTTGCGAAACTCAGGAAACTCCACTCGGTCACCGACGATGCGACCGACGATGCGACCGACTGCGTTCTCAAGTTTGATGGCGGCGCGCAGCTGCGCGATCCGCGGGTCGTTGATCGACTCGACCGTGAACTTGTATGTGCTAGACCGATTCATGAGTGGCTCCATGCCTGTGCCCTGGCTCGTCAGTGCGGGTGGGGCACTTCCCGCAGACTCGGGACGAAGCCCGAGTTTCGCCTAAGCGACGCTCAGCTGGCGGACTTGAGGACCAGGCGAGTGTAGCCGTAAGCGCGCTCGAGACTGACGCCGAGCTCGGCCGCGATCTTGGCCTGGAGGTCCTTGCCACTGAGCTTCTTGTTCTGCTCGTAGACGGCGAAGGCGCGCGACTCCTTGGTGACTCGCGGAGCCTTGGGGGCCTTGGGGGTCTTGGGCGTCTTAGCGGCCTTGGGGGCAGCCGTCTTAGCTGCCTTGGGCTTGCTCTTGAGGACGAAGCCGAACTCGTTCATGACGGGGGCTTCGGTAGTCGTGGTGGTGTCAGACATGCGGTACTCCGTGGTTTGGATCATCAATATACAGATAGTACCACGGAGTCGGACGATTGTAAACCAAAAAAAGCAGAAATTTGTGAAATTTTGTTACTTTTTTTGGCTCAGACTGTGAAATTTTGTTTCAGAAATGAAAAAACTGAGGAAAAACAATGGGTTACCAGACTATCCGGTAACCCATTGAAAACGTTACTACTTCGACGATAGGTACTCGTCGAGGCTGGATCCACCGCCGTCCCTGACGTCTAGGGTCCTGTCGTGGTTCCTTTGGAAAACATACTTCGCGTTGATCCAGTCCCGCTTACCCTCGAGCGCGGCGACGACCTCTTCGGCCATGTCCTGCGCTGTCTGAACCGGAACGTTCTGACAGATGTGGTTGACGCTCTTAGTCGGATTGAGCAGCTCGAAGCTCTCCGGAAGACCCATGATCGACATGGCCTCGCGGTAAGAGATGTACCTGTCCTCGACGGGGTGCGTGAGCATCGTCGGGTAGTGCCCGACGAAAGCACCGATGTAGTCCTTCGGGATCATAGTGCCGCGACGCATCACGCCCTTGCCGCTGTCGAGCTTAGCCTTCTTTCGAAGAGTCTTGTCGGCCTCCTTGTCGTGGCCCTCCTTCCTGAGCCAGTCCGCGAGGCGCTGCAGGTCGACTCCGATGTTCTGTATGTAGGTGAACGAGTCACTGCGGCGCACGTCCTTTGGATCGACCTTCTCGACGAACTCTCGGTGCGACATTCCGCCGTGAAGCTCCTCGAGGACGAACCTGTAGTGAATGTCGTCTCGAGACGGAGTCTTCTTGTTGATCGGCTCCTGCTGGCTGTTCGCGCGAGACGCCTCGATGATGACGTCCTCGATCTTACGGTGCGGGCGGTCGTAGTAGTTTAGGACCGGCGTCTTGGTCCCCTTCCAGAAGAAGTAGAAGGACCGCTCGCGGATCTGAGGCTGGCCGTGAAGGAGCGACCGAGTGCGGTAGACAGTCATCGTGTAGCCGTTCTCGGCGGCGATGGACCGCAGCTTCTCGCGAACGTTCTTGCCGATGTTCGACGCGAACCCAGGCGCGTTCTCTCCCCAGAATACGTCAGGCTTCATCTCGCCCAGGACGTACTGCGCCGTGGTCTCCATCCACTTGTTGTTTGGGTTGTGGTCTCCGAAGCCGAAAGACATCTGCGACAGACCAGCGCACGGGCACACCGCGGACACTACGTTCACTCTCTTTGGAAAGGTGGCTCCCTCGTCTAGGAGCAGGTATGGAACCTCGTTCTCGTACCAGTTGACGATGTGCGAGTCGTTGGCTGAGAACGGAGAGTACGACAGGAAGTACTCAGGTCGCTTACCGAAGGCGCGCTCTGAGCCGATGGTCTCTCCGCCGATGAGCGGGATGATCGACGCGTGGGTTAGGTTGGTAGTCACTTTTCCTCCTAGAGCTTTATGCCAGCGTGCGTCTCGAGCGCGCTCGCGATGCGATTGGATAGATACTCACCGTTGTAGTACCCGTCGTCGAGCATCTCCCACAGGTGCTGCAGGACGGCTTCGTACTCGCGCGGGTTGGACTCGAGTCTGTCGATG
>Ga0208784_1000186_pt1 | contig 32329 bp, 45 predicted proteins | sample DEB19_08_DNA_FD_184531 | JGI IMG/M metagenome (GOLD analysis project Ga0208784, IMG submission 184531) | Aqueous microbial communities from the Delaware River and Bay under freshwater to marine salinity gradient to study organic matter... | ecosystem: Environmental > Aquatic > Marine > Coastal ... | reverse complement strand
TGCTATCTGGCTGTACGGCGAGGAGAAGCACGGGTGCGGTTGGCGAGGCCCGTGGGCGACTCGTTGCGACAAGTACCTCGTGGCGGAACCTCACCCCGGCTACTGACGGACGTGAAAAGAGGGGGGGCGAACCCCCCCTCTCGTCACCAAGTGTCAGCGAAAGCCAGCCAGTCGGAAGCGTCTTTCAGCGTTGGGAATGGGCGAATCGTTCCGATGGGAGCGTCCTCACCGGGAGGGAACTGCCACCGAACTGCGAACCAACCCCCTGAATACGGGTCGGGCATGATGGAGAGCAGACAGTTCTTGTCCTTACCGGGACAGAGGAGAAGCGGAACCTTCCCGTCCTCGTCCATCGCCTGACGAAGTTCGTCCTCGTCGGGAGTCTCAAAGTCCATAGCATTCCTTTCATTAGTAGGTGTACCCATTATACAGGGTGGGTGGGAGAAAGTCAAGTGGGAGTCAGTTCTCCCATTCCCAAGTTCCGTCCTGATGAAGCAGGACATTATTCGGAGCGACGCACTCGTTCACATCGACCGCCTCAACGGACGACCAAGTGAAGTTGCGGTACAGGTCAAGGTGGCACGGCTCGCCCCTCAACGCTTGCGTACAGCGTGAGAACAGAACCATAGCACCGAACAGGACAGCCGACCAGAAAACCCAGCGGACAACCGACCGAACTGTGTAGTAAATGGGTGGGTGATAAGTTTTAGTAGTCATGTCCACATTATACGGAATGGTGTAATGAATGTCAAGGATTTCCGCATGGATAAAGTGAACATGAAGTCCGCTCCCCGCCGAACAGTTGTTCGTATCGACCGAGAAGGGGCGTGGGGGCGTGTTGAGTATGTCCACGAACTTGACTGCGGGCATACGGAGCGACGAAAGCGTCCAGCGAAGACGGGGCTGTTGGCGTGTTCGTGGTGCGTGGTCGCCGAACAGAAGGCGGAGCAGTTGCGTGAACTCGCCGTCGTCCCCGCTCGAAGTCAGCCGTCGGCAGACGATGACCTGCTTGATGAACTCGGAATGTCGCTTGCGATGTCGGAACGGGAGTTGGCGAAACTGAAAGCCTCGCTGGCGGCGAAGTTTGAGGTTCCGCTGGACGCAGTTGATGTGATAGTTGAGGATAATGAGGGGGTACTCGGTGTCTCGTATGCGGTCGTGTTCCTTGATGCCGGACAGATTTCGGCGATACTCAGGGGAGAGTAGCGACAGCCCCGCACCTGTGTATGTCACACTTTACACATGGGAAAGAAGAAGGGCAGTTCATCTCGGAGTGCGGAACGAACTCGAATCAACCCTCAAACGGGGGCGATGGAGACTGTTTCTGGCACAAAAGCGGGGAAAAAGCGTTCGATGTTGCCCGCAGGTCACCCGCTTCGAACTCATGACCTTCACGGCCCAAAGCGATGAGACCCAAGTACCTAGATAGCCCCGCAGTAGCAGTGAAGAGCCTCGGACTCGTCGCCGGTATCGCCTTCGCTTCGTATGCTTTCGGTGCGCTTCTTATGGTGGCACTCGGCGGCGTAGGGTATTGGTGGAGTCGCCGGTAGGGCGACCCTCACCGCCCCCCATCAAGTTGCTTCGCTCGCTTCACGGCTTCCATGCGGTCGGCGTATCGCTCGCCCCATAGGGGGGCGTTCCGGTTCTTGGTATCCACGACGAGGTACTCGCCGGTCTCGTAGTCCTGCTTTATGTCGTACCTCATCGCCCTGCTCCCTCGCTAGCGTCGGCGTAGGCTTGCTCGTACACCTGCTCGGCTTCCACGCCGTACAGGTCGCTTCCGGTGCGCTCTGCCCAGCGACGGGTGAACGCCTCGGCGAACTCCCTCGCAGGGTCTCGGTGCTTCGGTGCTTCCATGTCATTCCCCTTTCTGCCTCGGGGTCTCTCCCCGATGACGACATTCTACCGGACGGGTGTAACGCTGTCAAGTAGCGGACAAAGAAAGAGGGGGGCTTGCGCCCCCCTCGCTTGCTCGCTCCGTCAGATTCGGCGGAGCAGGTACTCCATGCGGAGTCCGCCGTCCTCCTCCATGAGGGCTTCGGCGCAGGAGTCGCACACCTCCCCGTACACTCCCAGCGTTTGAGTTGCCTCAAAGTTCCGACATGATTCGCAGGTGATTTCGTTGTTCGTTTCCATGAGTGTTACTTTACACCTTTCCCGACACTTTGTCAACTCTTTCGCCGGATTTTTTTTCGGATTTTTTTTCGCAGAAAGGTTGACATTCGGGGGGCGAGGGTGTAAGATGTATTTCGTCAGGTACTAGCGAAAGGACAAGCCATGACAGAGCGAGAGCAAGACCTCATCGCCGACATCATCGCCGACGAGGCGTGGGGGTCGGAGGACGAAAGCGAAAGCGAGACAGAGGGGGGCGACCCCTTCTGAAAGCGAGGGGGGCGAAAGCCCCCCTTTTTGCTGCCCCGACTCGGGAGCGTATCGACTCACGAGACACGCCCGCACAGGGCGCAGGCGCACATTCGTCACTAGCCCCGCAGGTGCGAACAGGTGTTCGCCCGCCTCGGCGAAGGGGAAGAAGGGGGCGGGGCTTTCGGGGTGTTTGGGGTCGCTCAGGCTCGGCTCAACGCTCGCACGAGGGCGACGGCTTCGTCGATGTCGGGGTGGTCAGCGTTCCCGATGGGTAGGTTGCGCCCTAGCCACCTCAGGTTGCTTGGGTCGCTCAGGTCTCGGCGCGTGGCAGGTATGGCCCTGCCCCTCAGCAGGTCGGTCAGTCGGTCGGTCTCGCTCACCACGACCTCCAAGCACGACCCCACCTCGGCGAGGTCGTCCTCAGGTAGCAAGCCCACACAGGGTGACGCTCTGCGACCATCTCAGGCAGGAGTACATGAACGGCTAGGTCGATGGCTCGCACGAAACGACAGGGCGACCCGAACCAATACCGGCTCGTCGGCGCGCTCTCGAATGCGACCACGAACGCCCATAGGTAGGCAGGGTCGATGTCCCAAGGGTCTATCCCCACTTGGTCGGCTAGTAGTCGTATTGCTCTCATAGGTGTAAGTATACTCCCTCGCTCGTCGCTTGTCAAGTCGTGCGCGAAAGAAGGGGGCAGGGCTTGCGCCCCACCCCCCTCCTCGCTCGCTCTCAGAAGGCGTAGTCGGTGCGGAACACCGGCTCGTCGGTGAAGTGGAGGGCACGACCCCCACCGATTCGGTAGGTTCCGTCCTTGCGGAGTCGGACGGTGACGGTGAGTCCGTCCTCAGCAGGCAGAGCCTCGCGGTAGATGATGGGGCACTCTCCGCCGGTCGTGCTGACCACCTCGCCCTGACGCATCGCACGAAGGCTGAGAGTCTTGGGCGTGGTGGCGATGACCTGCCAGCACAGCGTGTCCGTGACTAGCAGTTCGACTGCGAACCGCTTGGTGACTGTCGTTTCCATGTTTGCCTTTCTGTCTGTGGGGTATCTCCCCGACGAATGAAAGCATAGCAGGAGGGTGTAACGATGTCAACTCTTTCGTGAAGATTTCTGAAAAAACCCTCTGAGCAGGGGAAACACAAGGGGGCAGGGCTTGCGCCCCACCCCCTCGCTCGCTCTCAGACCTGCTCGGTCTGACGCTCCATTACGGGGAGGAGGTGAGCCGTAGCGTGGATTCGTCCGGACAGGGCGACCATCTTGCCCCAGACGGAGGCGACAGTGCCAGACGCTCCTGCGGACAGAATCAGGTACTCCGACAGGGCTTGCGTCCCCTGAGTCTCCGCTAGGTTCTCCAACCAGCCGACCAGACCTTTGAGTTCTGCCAAGTGTGTCAGCAGTTGCTTCTCATTCACTTGGTGGACTCCTGTCTCCCATGCCACCCACTCTGTCGTGGTCATCGTTTCCATGTCTTTGCCTTTCTGTCGTGGGGAGCCTCTCTCCCTCACGAACCCCATTCTAGGGGGTGGGTGTAACGAAGTCAACTCATTCCCCCTAATAGTGTAAAAAAAGCCTCTGACCAGCACCTTTGTCCCTCGCCGGCGATGTTTCACGTGAAACACGAACAGGTGTTCGCTCGCTCGCCCGTTCGATTACACCTCTGAGCAGGGCTTTCCCCTCAGACCCCCCTAGAAGGCTCTGTGAGCCTCTCTACCCCCTCTGCGCCCCTGCCACCCATTTCCGACGCTAGCGAGGCTCTCAGGGCATCTCGTTACACCCTGCGTGCCAACAAACGCCCTGCTAGATGGGCATAAATGACCCCTTGCGAGGGTGTAAAGAGACCCCTTGCGAGGGTCGGGCGATACTTGTAGAGCGCAACTATTGTGGTCAGCAACCATTGTGGTCGGCAATAGTTGTAGGCTACAAGTGTTAGGCACACCTAACGAGTGGAGACGAACAGATGTTCTGCGAACAGGTGTTCTGTGGATAAAGGTGTGGATAACTTGGGCTGTGGATAAGGCTGTGGATAACCTCTGAGCGAACAGGTGTTCGGTCGTGGTGCGAACAAGTGTTCGGGCGAACAGGTGTTCGGGTCGAACGAGGGGCGAAGTCAAGGGGCGAACAGATGTTCGGGCAGGCTGAGGGCGAGGGGCAGGGCGAAAGGTGGGGAAGAAGGCAAGCGGGGCTTTTTCGGCACGAGTCGGCGCATGGGGGGCGTCCCCATACAATCTCTATTGCATGATTCCCATTTAGATTTATCCGAAACGGCGATGGGCTGTCACAGGCTGGCGTTGTCTGATTCCAGTACTCCGGCGAAGATGCCGTCATATGCCTCGTCCACTTCAGTCGCCTCTCGGACGAACGCCACCTTCAGTCGACTGGCGTCGTATCCCTGAGCGCGTGAGAGGGCGACTCCGGGCGTTCCGGTCGGCACGGTAATGCCCCAGCACAGGTCGTCATGCCTTTTGATGTAATGCTCCAACTTGCTGTAGATGTTCGTCGCATGGGTGTATTCGTTGTAGTGCCACTCAATGTCGTCGGGCTTCCAGTTGTCAGGCACGGTGATGGTGCACTGGATGGTGACATCCACGACAACTGTCCTCTGTCGGCATACACAGTCCTCTTGGTGGGGTTCTCCAAGGTAGGACGGGCAGTAAAAGCACCTCTTGTCACTACGCTGGCGGGTGTCATCTAGGCTGACGGGAAAATCTTTGCTAGGTCTCATGGTTCCTTCTTTCTGCTATAGGTGGCATGAGCGTATGTCCTCTTTGCCTTCTTGTCAAGATATTTGTTGACGGACAGTAGACACCCATCAAAATCTAAAGTTGCACTCCTCATCGGATAAATTTATTAGAAACCGGCGCGGGCTGAGGACCCTCAAAAAAAAATTGCGGATTGGCCTGCGGTCGTTCAGTTGCGCTGGTGGATTACTTGGGCGCGTCTCGTTGAGTGAGCATGTCAATGAGGTCTTCTGCTTGGCTGAGAGCATCCCAATATGCGTGGTGGGGGTAGCGGGAGCGGAAGTCTCGGTCTTTGCCCCATACATTGTGTGGGCGTAAGCCGTGGCGCATGGAGCGTAGGCAGAGACTGCGGTAGTCGAAGGGGTGCTCCATCATATGTTTGGCGATGAGGTGGTCAATCCACATACGGTCAAAAGTTGATGGGTTGGCGACGAAGATGCGTCGTTTGGGGTCCGGCTCAACAAATCTGATGTATTCCAAGAACAACTCAGTTGCCTTACGCTCATCGTGGCGCTCCAGCGAGTCGTCCTCATACGCTTCTCCACGGATGTCATCGCGCTGTTCAGACCACCACTTGAAGGCGGTCACGGTGTCATCTGGATTGCCCCAGCACCCACCGGCACGCGAAATAGACAGATACTCGCTCTGGTCGATGCGGATATAGAAGGGGACATTGACGAGTTTAGGTTCGCTATCGTAGGACACGGGCTGGACGCCAATCGTTAGAAGGACGCCGGTTGACGTTGTTAATCCAGATGTCTCAACATCTATAGAGAAGTAAGTAAACATTTCAGTAGTCGCTTTCGTTTTAATTTATCTAAATACTCATAGAGCACTTGAGCCGAATGGTTCTCTTGTACTTCACGGTTCATTCGCAGGTCATGGGTTTCTTGGGTTCATTGATTCACTCACAATAAACGGCACACTCGTGCCATACGGTTCAATCTAACGGAGTGGGGTACTCAACATTGATGCTTCATTTGTGAGTAACGGTTCTCTTCGTGACCTTGATTCGCTCCGGTCTTCGTGGTTCTCTGGCGAAATACGACTCATTCTAGGTGCTCGGTGCTCTCGTGAGGTACGATTCACTTCGGCAAGTTGGTTCTCTCACGTATTTTGGTTCGTTTGCTAAAGACGGTGCTCTCTCGCTTGTTGACTCAATCAGACGTCTGGTTCTCTTGCACGCCTTGGTTCAATCGGAATCCTTGGTTCACTCTGTATCGATGTTTCGTTCGCAACAATCGGGGTTCTCATGGCATTTGACTCACTCGTTCGTATCTGAAACTCTCAAATGTTTCGGTTCACTGACTATGAATGGTTCTCTTACCTCTGTCGGTTCACTTCCCGTATCGGTTCTCTCACATTCGTCGGTTCGTTCCCTTCGGACGGTTGTCTTTGAGAAAGTGACTCATTCGTTCTGGCTGGTGCTCTCACCTGATTTGATTCGTTCCTACAGGACGGTGCTCTTTCGGGTAATGACTCACTAGATGGCTCGGTACTCTAGGGGAGCCGGTTCATTCGTGCCACGTGGTACTCTTCGGCATCTTGATTCATTTAAGGGGTGTGGTGCTCTTATGCATCTTGATTCACTCCAACCGAATGGGTCTCTCTTGGTTTACGGTTCATTTCACCGGAGCGGTACTCTCTTGAATCTTGATTCACTTGCCTTGAATGGGGTTCTTGAACATCACGGTTCATTTAGCGTAGGCGGTACTCTCTCACATCGGGATTCACTTTGCAGTGCTGGTTCTCTTTACTTCTTTGGTTTGAGAAATTCATAGCCATCCATCTCCATCAGTGCCCAATAGGCATCTTTGTAAGACGGAAACTCACTTTCAAAAACTATTTCACCATCCTCTTCAAGGATGCCTAAAACACCCGCACCGCGCTGTGGCACGATGCGGATGAGAAAGGCAAGCCCTTGAAGGACGGGTACATTCGTACTCATTCCTTCGTAGGAGGGGCGATGTAGTGGACATGTCCGCCATGCTCAATGATGTAGGGCTTCGGCGGTTCAGTCTTGAAGTGGTCACGGTAGGCAACCTCATGCCAATGCGCAAGGAACAACTTCGTTGCGTATCGTGACGCTTGCGAGAGAATGCGACCCTGAGGCAACTTGCCAGACTCGTAGGTTGCTCGGGTGACCTTCTCTTGAATGTTCTTCTCACGGAGCGTCTGCGCGGCGAGTTCAGCGTAATCGCCTGCCTCGTTCTTCGCCATACGACGCTCCTTGTCCTTGACATACAACTTCCCGTAGAACGCATCATCCTTGCCAGATACCTTGATGAATGACTGACCAATCTTCCAGCAGATGGTCTTCAGTTCAGCATTCCACGGACGCTTCTCACCCTTGTTCCACTTGCTGGTCGGGTCAAGACCGGCATAGCGCCAGATATGACCGACAGTGGGAGCCTTGGTGATATCAATATGAGCGAGCAGACCAGCGGCGAGGATTGGACCAATGCCCATTTGCTGGAGGCTCCAACGTCCGACTTCGTGCGCCTCGGCGTAGGTCTTGAGTGCCGGAACGATTGATTTCTCAACAGTTGAAATCTGGTCGTAGTAGTACTCAATCAACAGACTGTCATCCTCGTCATACATGATGGACGACACCTGATTACCAAGTGCGATTCGGTGCTCTTGGATACGGTAGTAGTAGTCAACCAGTGCTCCGGCTTGACGACGGTCAAGAACGCCAGACTTGGATATAAGGTCTTTATCAAGTCGCTTGTTGACTTCTGGTGCGAGGAACTCAACCTCAAAGGGAGTGTCAAGTTCGAATTTGGGCTTTGCCATAGTGGTCTCCTTGTTAGTGATGGGAGTTAATAACTGGAATTGTATACGCGTGATTTACGCTTGTCAACTTATCATCAAAGATTTTTGATGTCTTGCTTGATTGCCCGAATAATCGGACTAGCAAGGCGGGTGTAATTGACCCGATAATCCTTGCTCATCTTGTACGCATCATTCTCAAAAGGACGAAGGAACAAATGCCCCTCCTTAAGGTTGATATGCAAGAACTTCTTATCTCCAAAGCCCGGAACGGATTCATTGGAGATTTGGGAAAGCGGATAGGTCATTGGACCACCCGTGACGATGCCGTAAGTCGGTCGGTCAAACTGACCAGCGCTGAGGTCAATCAAGGTGACTCTGGTGGTCACGATAAGGTGACCGTCGAATCCTACTGGGTCGCGATTGTCACGGTTCGTTGCAACCATGTTCGGAAACCCGACACCAACGCTCCATGCCTCAGCATGCCATTCTGAATGAGGTGTACCTGCCATAACATGGCTGAGCATCATCTCGTTCATCGCGATGGCTTGCGTTGGCATTACAGCATGTGGAACACCAAAGTAAGAAAGAACTTCGTGGGTAACCCGTGATGCGAGAATGCACGCATTCGCATTTGGGTCGAAGTCCCAATGCTCCAGAAGGCGCTTAATAATGAAGCCGTTGTCAATCTGTGATGTTTTCATTTCCCCTCAATCTATGCACGCGAATTTCACTTCGTGGAAGCCAGCCGTTGAACCCGCGTCCGATACTCTTGAATAAGAGTCGTTTGCCATCTTCGCTTTCTGCGCAGAGTAAAAATCGTGGACCGCTCTCTCTAACTCGTGAGCGGGTCCGTTTGCCAGCCGTTTGACCGTTAATTGTTACGAGGACTTCCTCGCCAATCACTTTTCTGCCTCGCGCTCCGCCTTAGGATTGCGAATCTGGTACTCGCCTCGCTTGACCTTGCGGAAGTAATGCGGGTTATTCTCAATAAACTTCAGAGTAGTGGGGTACGACATTTCAAGAGCGTCAGCAATCTGCTGAGTCGTGAATGTCGCCTCGGCATTTTCGTCAAGCCACTCATAGGCAGAGTCATACTTTGCTGACCGCTTTACCTTTGGCTGAAAGCCCTCAAAGTCAGGATTCACCTTAGCGACGATTGCTTCGGAGAACATATTGCGCGCTAGAAGTTCCTTAGTGACCTGTCCGTCATTGGAAGCGATAGTGCAATGAAGCCGGAGCGTTTCCGATGCCTCACGCCATTCCTCATTCGGAATATGCGTTGCAGAACCATACTTTGCTAGCAGGCTGTTAATAGTGTCCTTGTATTGGTTGTTTGCTTCTTCTATTGAAAGTTTCATGCCGACAGTCTAGCGGTTAGGTGTAGCAAAAGCAAATATTTCTTAAAAATAGCCTCTGACCAGCGATTTCATACCTTTTTATTCTGCTCAGCCTGCTTCAGAATGCGGTCAATATCTTCCTCGGAGACATCATCAATGAAGAAGAGTCGTGCTTCGCTTTGGGAGTGAGGGTTCATCTGGAAAGCATCACTAACAGTCAGAAACTTCTTTGCCTTATATGTCGACCGACGCCCCCAAAAATACTCAGTGTATTCGCTGTCAGATTTAGCCACAATGATAGGACCGATATTGCCAAGACTAGTTTCTACATAGATAACAGCCGGATAGGCAATAGGTCGATTTTTGTCGCTGAGCGCCTCACGGCTTCGTTCAATATCTTGTTCCATAGAAAGTCCTAACAGAATCAGGGGACGGGAGTATTAGTAATGTACTCACTAATAGCGTAGGGGTTTGATTCTAGCATCTTGATACGAGCAAGTGCAATAGTCCGAACAGCATCTAGGTGCGCTGTCTCTGTCTCGGTCAACGGGATGCCACGCCTCTCAAAGTATTCAGGACTAGTTATGGCGTCTAAGTTGTCCCGTAGGCGTTTAACGGCAGTCCTTACACCGTTCTCAAACTCATCAGAATCAACGTCGTTATTGACAAGCCTGTCTTGTATTGCCAAGACTGAAGGCTGAGAAATTAAACGCGCTCCGAATCCAGTATGAGTACCCATCTTGCCTGCCGCATATTCTTCAAGCGTTAAGCCAGCATCCGTATCGGCAAAGTCAACGAAGTATTGAGGGTCAAGCGTTTCTCCCCAATCATTTGTGGATTCATAGATTCGTCCTCCAGAGAGCAAACCGTTATCAATAATCGCAAGGCGTTGCCGTCCATCAGCATCGCGCGCAATCATGAAGTTACCCTCATGTCGGTCCGTATTCCCGAATATAAAGTCCATTGCGATGATTTGCGATAGGTCACCGAGATGTACGGTATCTGTATCCAGCCCACCGCCGTTATGCGCTGTTACCCATTGCAACCTTGGACCTTCTGGGTTATCCCACTCTTCAACATTGCGCATAGCGGTCCAGCGCACCTCTCGTCTGCCCTCTTTTAGGACGACGATGCTAGAGCCAGTACGAATATTCTTTTCACCCGGCTTTGCCGCAAGGTCAAGTTGAGCACCAGCACGCATGCCAACATTTTCAAGCAATCCATCATTTGCGCCATATGTTGACGACTTGATAAACCATACTTCGCCGGTCTCTTTGTCCGTCACCTTAAAAACGGACCAGATACCACCACGATAATCACCGTCAGAGGTGTCTTTCAAAGCCTGAAACTTGAATCGGCGATTCTCAAAACTATCTCCAGAATTAAAGTCTTGTGCGCCGAGCATGATGTCTTCAAATGTCGCTTGGCTTCCCCACTGATTATCTATTGGGTTTCCAAACTCATCAGTGATTCCCTCATCGAATACAACAGCAGCAAAGACGCCTTCATCAACATCAGCAAGGGAACCTCCCTTGTAGTGGATTTCCATAACACCGTCAAAATACTTCTCGCTATCAATTTCTCCGTCTAGAGCCTCAGGACCCTTAAGCCCTGCAAGAGCATCCTCCAAGTTGACATCCTGTGCCTTCGGACGCTCATAGGACGTAATTTTTGCAAGTTTTTTAATCTCATCCTCACCATGCTTTTGAATGAGCGATGCATATTCCGACTCCGGAAGGATGACAAACTGGTCATCTGTTTCAATAAGGTAGTGGCGACCACTTGTGAATGAAAGTTCTTGAGCCTTCGTATCTGCCTTGCGAAATGCTCTATCGCGATTCCCAAACTTGCGGAAACTTCGATTTGCAGGAACCGCCCGCACTAGATTTTCTAAATCATCTGCTGGGTTCGGACGTGTTTGTTGAGGCGTGAGAGTCTGTCCACGACTAGACAAGATTTGCCCCACGGTAGGAACTCCCATGTCAGAGAGAGACCGAAGTTTAGAGCCTGGTCTAGCCACTGACCGCTGTGGAGTCTGGAGACTCGGAACATCATAAGTGGGTCTATATTGAACAACCGAACCATTGCTATCTACGACCCGAATCTGAGGTCTAGCAGAGGCAGTTAAGCCACGCTGAATCTCCTGACCGAGGTTTGTAACAAGACGAGTTCCGCCAGGGCGTTCCCAAGCAGTTCCCTCTTGAACGATGCCGTCGCCATCGGCGTCAATTGCATCTGGGTCGTATGGCTCAAGACGAAGAGCGAATTTCATAGAATAAACCTATCAAACATCATAACCCTAAATAATATCTTCGCCATGGTTTAAATATTCTTTTTGCCAAGCCATGCTGGTTGTATCACCAAACCATAGTTCACGGATATATGGATTTGTTGTCTCTAATTGGATATCGGGGGTTCTTGATACGAATGACCAGAAATCGATAGGAATCATGTCTCCAGACCTAGAAAGAAGACCATCTAGTTCCTGAGGCTTGGGGCGGGTAATGAAATAAACCGGCTCGCCAGATACGTGACAGGCTAAGATTTGGTCGCTCATGCGACACTCTCATCTGGGTCGTAGTCAGACACGGACACCCTTGCCTCTAATTCAATCATTTTATCAATATAAGTCTTGACTCGGTCCATTAGTAGCGCTTCGGTAGATGGGAAGTTTTCATGTCCGCCGTATGACGTGGGGTCAAGGGGGTCTAGTTGCTTGCCACCCTTCCATATGTCGCCGACGATTGTTGTTTTGAAAGGCATTTTATCTAACTCCTCTTTGCCTTTTTTGCGTAGCACATATGTCCGATAGTCATTGAAAAAACTAGCGAAACTTGTAGGATTTAATCTATATTGTTCCATCATGTATGCAATTTGTCCTTCTGTAAAGCCAAGACCGCGCAAGCGTTCAGGGCTAGCAAATTGCTCAGCAAATGGAATTTCGCGGAGGTTGACCTCATCTGTCGCAAGACCAAGTTGCGCAAGGGTTGTAGCCGCAACTCGCACTTCATCAACGTCATCAACCGTAAATGAACCACCAATAAGCGCCTCAAAATACTTGCGGTCGCCACGGTCAATACGATTTCTGGTGCCATCAGGATTCCATTTTGTATGCCATAAATTCAGAAAGCCAAAATCACCGTCTACTTCACTCTGAAGAAGAGCAGCAGTATGCAAGGGTGAATCTGCCGAATAGACTCCTCCCGCCCAGTTAATGGCATGCATAACAGCCTCAGGGTCGGTGGAATCAAGTGGAACAGGACGTAATCCAGCGGTCAGAGAATCACCGCGACCATACCTCGTTCGACCCGAAACCTCCTCTTTGAGGACTATTTCGAGACTTCCATAAATGCTTACGTTACCAGCCCCATTAAAGGAATCAGTCTGAAGAATTGCTCGTGCCTCATCGGCGCTTCGTTGACTTGACTGGGTTAGCGCCTTAATTTCTGCCTTCTCCCAGTCAGGGTGCACGATATATCCCGACGCTGGTCTCATATCGGCAGGGGTTGTTGGCGGAAAGCCGAGCGATGCTTCGTATTTTGCACGCACATCGGGTGCACTGTGGTCACTTTTTGCTTCGTGTGTTGTTTTGTAACGGCCCTCTGATGCAAATTTGAAGATATCGTTTGAGCCGATACGCACACGTGGTCTCTTGTCCATGGTCTCATGGAAGTCCATTGCACGCCGTTCCATGATTTCAAAAAGTTCATCGTCACTTTTTGTCATAATCATGTCTTTTACTGCTGGACTGAGCGATTCTAAAACCTTAGGTGTAATTGTTGTTGCTGTTTTCTGCTTAGCAAGACGCGTTGCGAATGGCACAGGAGCATTGAACCCAGATGACTCAACTACGCCATTTTTAATTGCTTCACGGATACCGGCCAATTCTTCCTTTATTAACTGTTCTCTACGGTCAAATGCCTGTCTTGGCGTCTCAATGTCGAAGACGTATCCGGCAAACTCTTGATTTTGGTCGATATAATCCTGACCGAAATCACCAGTTACTGACCCTCCAAGACGTGAAATCTCATTAGCAATTTCTTTGTTTCTATCGATAATCCGCTGAGAATCTGTTGACAGTGTTTCAGGGACGCTTGACCGTGCTTGACTTGAAACTGATTTAGGTGCTGGCGGTTCCGGATAAAGAATTTGCTCAAGTGTTTGAACACCCATATCAGCGAGGGTTCGTAACTTAAACGACTCTTGTGGTTGACTAGATACGCCGCCGGTAGATACGCCTGTTCCATAGCGAGGCGTGTATTTGACGGGTGTCCCATTTCTATCAACAACGCGCAGATTAGGGCGAGACATAGATGTGAGACCACGTTGAATATCCTGACCGAGTTCAGAAATCAAACGTGTTCCGGCAGGTCTCTCCCACGCCGTGCCTTCTTGAACTATGCCGTCGCCGTCAGCATCAATCGCATCTGGGTCATAAGGCTCAACTCGCAGTCTGATAGCCATGATTACGCCGCCTCCCAGCCTTCGTCCATGAATGAACGACTGAGGGTCTTATATAGACCATCCTTGACCATTAGTTGACCTGCACCACCAGTGACCTCGCATGTCAATTGCGAGACGCGCTCATATCGAACTGCGATTTCTGATAAGTGCTCAGCAAACTGCGGACTTGATGGAGCAAAATAGACTTTTAGGCTTCCAAACTTTTCTTTTATCTGATAAAGCCGATAGTCGGGGTCAACCGCTTCAAACTCCCGATGAATAGCCTCAAGCAAGCCCCACCAACCAGATTCGCAACTAATAACTTTGCCAAAAGTAGGGTCAATGCGCTCTAGGATAGGCTCAAGGCTTTCGGGATATTTTGTCACGGTTCCCATTTTCCCATGTGTCAACATTGGCAAAGCGCACCTCTTGGTAGTCATCATCGTTGTGATTGGCGGATTTCGTTTTGTGGTAGAGCATCCTGATAAGTCCGGCAATGTCAAACATGTTCCACCACTGGAATTTCCGCACCACACCTGCATTCACGTCAATTGGCTCAAGGACCATCAAACCGGATAGTTCCTGCCCCTCATCAGTAATGCAAATGGAGTCACCGACACGAAAAACAATTGAAATAAGACCATCAGTCTTCATCAGAAATCTCCTCTTGATTGCTGTCAAGAATATGAGCCACGACGCCATCTATCAGTGCCGCCAAAACCTCAACTTCGGTTTGTAGTTCATAAACCTGAGACATGAGCCAATCTTCTTCAGATGCAAAGTCACCGTTGGAAGAATCTTTAAATCTGAATGCTCTTTGCTTCATGAGAACTCCGTAAAGAGAGAGAGTTGATTATCTAGTTCATTACGCTGGTTAATTGCCTCGTGAATCCTCTTATCGATGAGAGGCAAGTAGTCAGGATTTAGTTCAATTGCCATTCCCTTGCGATTATTAAGAATTGATACCGCAACCGTTGTTCCCGAGCCACCAAATGGGTCAAGAACGACACCATCTTCTGGGCATCCAGCAAGAATGCATGGCTCAATGAGGTCAGGTGGGAAGACAGCAAAATGACTGCCCTTGTACGGGCGCGTCGGAACTGTCCAAACCGACCGTTTATTTTTGTATTCGCCTGTGGTTCCACTTACGCTGTTCATTTTTGTGCCACGCCGTGAATCAGTTCGTGCTCCACGATTATCACCGGCATAAACCGAAGGTTCTTTAATGGCATCCGCATCGAAGTAATAGTGCGGACTCTTGGACAGCAGGAAGATGTATTCGTGCGCTTTGGTGCACCTATCTTTTACGCTCTCGGGTAGCGGATTTGGCTTGTGCCAGATGATGTCCTGACGTAAGTACCAGCCGTCATTCCGCAAAGCAAGAGCAACCTGCCACGGGATGCCTACGAGGTCTTTCGGTTTAAGGCCTTCTCCAGAGCGGTTGGCAACCGTTTCACGCGGGTTACCAAATCCGGCTCTGCCTCCGTTAGATGCTCGTGAATTGTTTCCAGCGTAACTATCGCCCAAGTTAAGCCATAGGACGCCATCGTCACGGAGTGCGCGACGAACTTCTCGGAAGACTCCGACCATTTCTTCAATAAACTCATCGGGTGTTTTCTCCAATCCGATTTGGTAATCGATTCGTTGCGCACCGCATAAGTGGCAAGCGTCAGCATCGCCACCACGATTCGCTACCTCCGGACGGAGAACCTGCGTGCCACGCTTTGGGTCGTTCCATTTCGTGGGCATGGAGATGGTGTGTTCGCAATCAGGGTCACCACCCTCCCAGTCGGCAGTGCCATAATCACGCAAACCCCAATACGGAGGAGAGGTGACGCAACAGTTGATACTTCCCTCAGGAAGTTGCGCCAAGACCTCCCGACAGTCGCCGTTGTATACGGTAAAAGATTCGCCAGACAGCGCTGGTGTCAGTTCCATAGGGTCCCCCAACTTAGTTCATGTTCAGTCGTCAAAATATTATTCCTCATCACCAATGTTGAATAGAGGTGCTTCCATGCCGTCGACGCCCTCTTCGCGCCAAGTTCTATAATCGTGGAGAACCTTGATGTCCACGGATTCCATCATTGATGGGTCAGAGAGGGCTAGGCGGTCATACAGAGCCGTAGAGAGGTCCGCTAGGGCTGAGGCATGGTCTCCCTCGGTGCAATAAAGGTGATATCCGCCAATTGCCATCGCTAGCAGGACTTTTAAGGTATGCGAGGTAGTCTTCAAAACCTCCCGCTGGTAACCATCAAGCGTTGGGTCAGAGGAAAAGGTCTTCAAGAGCGTTGAAGAACTAAGAACATAATCAATCATCTTGCTGTCGGGCGGGCGGAACTCGCTGAAATCAAAATCCTCGTACATGGTTTCCTTTGTGTAATTACATTGTTGTGGTTTATATGGAGTTTAGGGATAGGTTGTGGCGGAAGTCAAGTATCTCAAATCTTTACAAGTTGCAATATTGCTTGACTCTCGCTATTGTCATAGTCGGCAAAAAGCCACACCTACAAAGGAGTACAACATGGCAACAGAGTTTGAGAAACTCGCTACCAGCCCGACAGGTATGCGTCGTGGACGAATTAGCCGAATGACGCCCGAACAGAAGGCGAAGAAGGCTGAGGAGACCAAGGCGAAGAACCGCCTTCGCAACGAAGCCCGCCGTCGTGCACACATCGTCCTCCAGTACCGTTACCAGAGCGAGTTTGAAGAACTCCTCAACACGGAACTGGAAAACCTCATGAAGAATGACTCGCGGTACGACATCGCAAAGTGATTCCTGTTACAGGTTCATGACAAGGCGCCCTTCGGGGCGCCTTTTCATTTTATTAACAACTGATTTGAAAACAGTTGTTGTACCATCTTTGAATGGCTCACGAATACGAAGATGCTCACCCTGAATACATCCTCGGAAACATTCGTTTGCTTCGTCAGCGCAATCAACCATGCATTGTCTGCGGTCACCCGACCGGAGATTGCGCAAGCGAGTCATCAGCACCAGACCACATCTGGGGAATGACTGAAGTTCCTTCATTGAAGGATTCCAATATGGTTTACGTGGAGCAGGATGTCATCGGTTATCGACAGATAACGCCGTTCACAAAATCTAAAGTTTTACTAGCGCGTGCTGGAACGCAAGTTTCAGTAGAGCGAGCACGCGAACTCGGCATCCTGTAATCTCGCCCCACATTCTTCCGGTGGGGGCAAAATCTTTTGCTGTCCGCTGGATTATCTATAAACAACCAGCAGAGAAAGAGCACGACAGTGGCATACATCAGCGACGAACTTGTAGCGCAGTACGCAACGAAGCAAGCCCCTTGGGGATTCGGCGGTTTGGGAGAGATTGTTTATCTCCGCACATATAGCCGTCCGATTGAGGGACTTGGTCGTAACGAGATGTGGCCGGAAACCATTCAGCGCGTCATCAACGGCGCTATTGAGATTGGCGTTCCATATACGCAGGATGAGGCTGAGGCACTCTTCGACCATATGTTTAACTTGCGTTGCTCATTCTCCGGTCGTGCGCTGTGGCAGTTAGGAACACCTCTGGTTAAGAAGTTCAACGCAGCCTCGCTGAATAACTGCTATTTCGTCAACATTGAAACGCTTCAAGATTTTGAGTTCCTCTTTGACCACCTAATGCTCGGTGGTGGGGTTGGTTTCTCTGTTGAGCGCTCAAAGATTCATGAACTCCCCAAGGTTCGCTCTGGCGTAAAAATTACCCACGAGCGAACAAACGATGCTGATGTCATTGTTCCCGATTCACGGCAAGGGTGGAGTCGTCTTCTCCACTCCGTACTGAAGTCCTACTTCTATACCGGAAAGTCGTTCTCGTACTCCACGATTCTGATTCGTGAGTTCGGCGCTCCGCTGAAGTCGTTCGGTGGTACTGCATCTGGTCCGGGTGCATTGATTGATGGAGTTCAGGACATCTGTAAGGTCATGGAAAATCGCGCTGGTAAGAAGTTGCGGTCTATTGACGTGTTGGACATCTGCAATATCATTGGTCGCATCGTTGTTTCCGGCTCTAGTCGGCGTTCGGCTCAGATTGCAATTGGCGACCCCGATGACGTTCTTTTCCTGCGTGCTAAGAATTGGTCAAGTGGAACCATTCCTGCATGGCGAGCAAACAGCAATAACAGCATCTACGCCGATGCATGGGACGAAATCATGCCGGAGGTATGGAAGGGCTATGACGGCTCTGGAGAACCATATGGTCTCGTGAACCGTAAACTCGCTCGCCAGTATGGACGACTGGGAGACAAGCGTCCCGACCCGACGATTGAGGGCTATAACCCATGTGCAGAAATCGCCCTCAGTGATGGCGAGTCCTGCAACCTTGCGACGGTGTTCTTGCCGAATATCGATTCGCTTGACCAGTTTAAGGAAATCAGTCGCCTTCTGTATATGTGCCAGAAAGCAATTACTGGCATGAATTACCCGTATGAGAAGACGAACAAGATTGTGCAAAAGAACCGTCGGCTTGGTCAGTCCATCACGGGCGTTCTTCAGGCATCGGATGACCAATTGTCGTGGCTATCGCCCGCCTATCAGTATCTCTCGGATATGGACATCAAATATTCCGAGGAGCAGAAGATTGCGCCTTCGGTGAGACTCACAACTGTTCAGCCGTCTGGAACACTCAGCCTTCTCCCCGGCGTAACGCCCGGTATCCATCCGGCATTTGCCCAGTACTACATTCGTCGTGTTCGATTTGGAGCGGCTGACCCGCTGGTAGATGCGTGTCGTCGGCGTGGCTACAAGGTTCAGTGGGATGTTGGACTTGATGGGCGCGAAGACCATACGCGCTATGTCGTGGAGTTTCCTTGTGAATCGCCGAAGGGTGCTGTTCTAGCGAAGGATATGACTGCTGTTGAGCAGTTGAACTGGGTCCGAAAGATGCAGACTGACTGGGCAGACAACGCTGTGTCAGTCACCGTCTATTATCGACGCGAAGAGTTGCCAGCCATTAAGGAGTGGTTGTCGGAGAACTATACGGACTCCGTAAAGTCAGTATCCTTTTTGCTTCATAGCGACCACAACTTCCCGCTTCCTCCGTATGAGGAAATCGACGAAGCCACCTATAACAAGATGGCATCAAAGGTTGACTTCTCGCAACCGCTAGTAATGGATGCGTCCGGCACGGAACTTGACCCCAGTGAATGTGTGGGCGGTGCATGCCCAATCCGCTAGAAGCGGGTTGTAACAACAGGTAAACCCTCTGCTCCTGTCGTCATGTCATGACAGTCTGGCAAACGAGATGACACCATCGCTCGTTTGAGCCACCTGTCTGTGCCGTCATAGCGAGGTATGAATGGCGTTCTGCCGTGAACCACTGTGCGATTATGTATAAGAAGCAGTTGACCAGTCGCAAGAAATACTGTCTTCTTTACTCGCTCAATTGCACTGGAGAAGGCATCAAGCGATGCCTGTGCAAGCGGAGTTAGTCCGCGCATAAGAATGCGGTCAAAGGTCATGCTTGTTGCGCCATCAAAAAGAACGGGAGTTCGAATAGTCGCATCCGCTTGTGTATCTGACTGGAAACTTTTATCTAGACGCGTCTCATATTCGGGCTGATGCAAGTGGTCAATGATGCCTTCTGGCAGGGCATCAAGGATGTCCGGCAGTTCGGCATAGGTTGTTCCAGCGGATGGGTCACCACGGATACAAAGAAGCGCCAAGACATCAGGACGCCAAGGATGAAACGCCGTCTCTGTGTGCATTTCTAGGATTGTCTTTGATGACGACGAAATCTGCTCAGTCTCCTGAGAACGAATCGGAAACAGATTCTGAATAATGGTCCCATTTTGTTCCTGAGCAAATCCATAAACCCGCCCGAAGCGCATACTGGTGACTTTGAGGCGTCGGTCAATCTGTCGGAAATCGACGTTCTGATAAATCTCAGAGCCGAGGTCATCAAGACAGGAGGGGGTAGGGATTCCTTTCATGACATCTTCAACTGGACGCTTATCGTCGCAGTAAAACGGTTCAATCTTTACACCCTGCATGCTTTAAGACTATTGTCTTCTTAACTCTGGGTGGTGGAAGGAAATCCCAGACTTGTAATTTCATGTCTGGTATCTTGGAATTATGAAGCCTATTGCTAGCGATAGTTACGACCCGCGCGCAGATATCCGTGGCGACAATAAGGGGAAGTGGGGCGCAGACCTCGCATTTGGTCAAGTCGGCGAAGGGCATGCTCTTGAGATTGTGCATGCGATGCTTGACGGGTGGATTGAGGTTAAAACAGATTCGTTTGAGAATGACAATCTTTTCATTGAGTTGGCGCATTCGCCTCATCGGCTGACAGACGAGAATGGCAACTTCATATGGACACAGTCGGGTCTAAATGTCACCGAGGCAAAGTACTGGATGTATTTGCGTCAATCAGAAAGTGGAGACCTGCGAAGCGCTCTCATCATAGAAACAGCGCGTATCCAGCGATTCAGACAGTGGTTCAAAGAGACTCACGGAACGGCAATCTTGAAAAAGGGCGATTATCGGACCGGATACATCATCGGGAATGCCAATGGTTTAATTCCGACACTTGGACTGCGGATAGTAGGAGAGGATGTAGCAAAACTGAGGCACAGCCACCTTTTTGACCGGTGACTGTGCCTCAGAAAACTAACGACGGTTAATGAAGTCGTTAACGATTTTGACGATGAGATAACTCCCGACAATGTAAAAAGTCAGGATTAGCCAATCCATATCAGAACGGCTCGTCTTCCTCGGCAACCGAAGCAGTCCGTGCGCCAGCAGACGCAGTCGGACGGGGACGAGCAGTCTTCTTGGCATCAGAGCCACCGTTATCGTCACGGCGTCGACGCTCAAACGACTCAATGGACTTGGAGGCGACGGCAACCTCATCGGCGATGAGTTCCACCTTGCTTCGCTTTCCACCAGTCTTTTCGTCCTCCCACGAACGCTGTTCCAGACGACCGGTCACAATGACCCGCACGCCCTTCTCAAGAACGCGAGCGACATCCTCAGCCAAGTAACGCCACGCAATGACGTCAAAGAATGAGGTCTTTTCCTGCTTCTCACCAGACGCATCCGTCCAGTAGTGGCTGACCGCAACGGAAAATTCCGTCTTGGGAGTTCCATTGCCAAGGAACTTCAACTCAGGGTTGGCGGTGACATTGCCAACGATAGTTGTCGGTGATGCTGACATCTTCGTATCCTCCTCAAATTCAGCAGTATTGCTGTAGGACAGGACTCTAGCACCTAGCAGTGGCAACCGCAAGAATCTGATAGGTTAAAGTCATGCCCAGCAACATTTCCGAAGCACAACTAGCAATTATCAACCGCATTACCACTCTCCTTATGGAGTTAGCCACAGATGGCGATGCCCCTGAGCCGGAGATGGAGGACCACTTCAGTCGCGTGGCTGAACTCATCGCAGAAGATTTGGGACTTGAAGTTATTGACCTTCAAGACGGCGTTGTTACGGCAAAGATTACACCTTTGGACGGTTGGTTTTAGTCCCTTAGGTCTTTGCCGATTTCTTCTTCAATCAGCGAGTCAATAATCTTTCCAAGAGTCGCGCCCGACTGGGCAAGCATCTCCTGAAGAAACTCCTGCCACTCTTCGGTCATCTGGATTTTGTCGAACATGTCCCTATCAAAAGAGCCGTGCTCCAAGAATAGGTAGTTGTCTATCTCGTCACGGTCAATCACAACTACTGAACCGAAATGACCAAGTTCATCAATTGTCGTAAGCATGTCCAGCAATGACTCTGGTCCAAATTGTCTAAACGCTTGAGTAATCAGGCGTTTACAGATTGAGCGTCGATAGTGAGCCTGCGGGTGAATCGCTGACTCAATCAGCCGGTCAAGTTTCTCGGGAGGCAATCCCTGTTCTTCCACGACTACTCCAAAGGAAAAGGGCGGGTGTTACCCCGCCCTCCCATTATGCCCGCTGTTGACTGAAATGTCAGATAAGTGACAGCACAGCCTGTTGGGTTTGCAACTTGGTGCGAGTAACCCAACTGTTGTCATCAAGCGACGCAATTGCGCGCTCGTTGAGGTCGGCATCACGATGGTGGTCAAGGTACTCGCCCACAGCGTTGTAGAGACTCCATCCGTTGTAACCAAATCCGCCAGCGTTCTTGTCGTTGTCATAAATAGCGCGGATAATCATGTTCTGACGCTCTCGGTTATTGCGCTGACGGTCGGTCTCATCCGACTTGATGGGGAAGACTTTATTCAAAACCTTGTCAATGCGACCGGATTCTTTCGGAACACTAATTGACAGCATTTCCTCAGCCATAACCTTGAAATTGGTCGCCCAGTCCACCGAGATGCGAAGCACCTCACGAGCATCGTCAAATGCCGAATCGATGTTCTTAGTGTGACGAGCCACGAAAACTCGTTCAGCGGTATTCAGTCCCAGACGCACCGTATTGGCGCATACGGCTCGGATATCGGTATTTGCGTACCGAACCGGCCAAACGCCGTCGTGACCCGTTGAGACGACCAAATAGCGGGCAATGCGGTCATTTACGCCCATGGGGTCAATAATGAGCGAACCCAAATCAATAGTCATGAAGAACCGCTTACCCTCAGCGAGCACACCAGCGGTCTCAACAACGGCTTCCCCATCCGATGCACCAACAACTGCCAGTGCTCGTTCGGCAACTTCACGGTTTTGCTTGACGACATAGCGTGTACCGACCGTGGCAAGACCGTCAAAGGTTCCGTCACCATTGTCGCGAATTGTTGCTCGGGAATCATCGATGATGATGGGCTTGCCGTCATTGCCGACAATGAAGTTGCCATCTTCGTCTACGGCGGCAACCTTGGTCAGACGAACCGTATAGTCAGCGCCGGAGGCTTCAAGCATTGCGTCCACAGTCTGGAGACCCTCCATAGGGACCCCAAGGCGATGCCACGGGATTCCTCCGCCCTTTGCGTATGCGAATCGTGCTCCGCCGTCTTCATTGATTTCTAGGTCATGTGCCATTTCTGCTCCTTTGTAGTTTTTGCTGGATTTATCCGAAGTATATCCCGATAAACATCCTATTGCAACTTTTTCAGATAGATTTCTATGAAATTATTCTGATTAGTGCTAAAAGCGCTCTGACCAGCAGTTTTGCACTAGCACCACCCCCCATGTATGCTCACAATTTCATTGACAAAGGGGTGTTATGACAAAGAAGAAATACGAGGTTCCTACGGACCTCATCTCAGACGACATTCTGGATTGGGGCAAGTACGCCGCCTGCAAGGGCAAGGAATCGGATATGTGGTATCCGGAAACTCTTGGAACCATGCAGGGCAGGCAAGACATGCGCAATGCGAAGATGATTTGCTCTCTTTGCATCGTGCGCGCAAAGTGTCTGAAGTACGCTGACGACAACAACGAGGCATACGGTATTTGGGGAGGACTTACCCCTCAAGAGCGTGGCTACAAGCGTTTCGGAAGGACTGTACGTCATGCGCGACAAGTTTCTCATTGAGCCAATTATTGGAGGCTTTGTTCGCCTTGATGCGGTTAACGCTGACGATTTGAGCGTTGTTAACTCGGCGCGTGTTTCATTTGGACGACGCGTTGACGAGATGAGTGATGCCGACAAAAAGTTGGTTGCTTATCTACTCAAGAACTCCCACGGCACGCCGTTCGAGCACAACTTCTTTCGCTTTCATATCAAGGCACCGATTTTTGTTGCTCGCGAGTGGTTCCGGCATCGAATCGGCTGGTCGTATAACGAGTTCTCAGCCCGCTATTCAGAGATGCAGGAAGAGTATTACGAACCGTCAGAAAGTGATTTTCGTACTCAGGTAGGCAAGCCCGGCAGTTATTCGTTTGAGCAGTTGGACGAGGATTCGGCACGACACGCTTCCATCATTATGAACTCGTCAAATCAGTCGTCGTACAAAGCATATGAAACGCTTCTTGGAATGGGGGTGGCGAAGGAACTCGCACGATGTGTTCTTCCAGTTGGAATGTTCACTGAGTTCTACGCCACCTGTAACGCTCGGTCTCTCATGAATTTCATTGACCTTCGTGGAGATGCCACGGCTCAGTATGAAATTCGGCAGTATGCAAATGCCATTGAAGGGTTTCTGATGGAATCCATGCCCATCACTTATAAGGCGTTCGTAGACAACGGAAGAAAAGCACCGTAAATACTTTCCTTCATGCCCTGCCTATGCTAAGAAAGGGGGCTTCATGGCACGCGATTATGTTTCTCCGCAAGTAGATAGGTTCTTGGCGCTACTTGATGGCGTCAGGCAAAACGGCAATAACTGGTCAGCACGTTGCCCATGCCGTAATGACGATAATTCACCGTCGCTTTCAGTCGGGCAAGGTGACGACGGACGCGTTCTTGTTACCTGTCATCGTGGAATACCCTGCGATGTTGACAAAATTTGCACCTCCGTTGGTTTAAAGATTGCTGACCTTATGCCTCCTAAACAGGAAAAGAAGAAAGACAAACTGTCTCTTGTTGCGACCTACGACTACCGTGATGCGCTTGGCAACCTTGTGTTCCAGAAGCAACGCTTTGTCAATGAAGAAGGTAAGAAAACATTCCGCCAACGGCGAATGGACGCAGATACTGGCGAATGGATTTCAAATCTAGACGGTGTCGATAAGATTCTCTATAACCTCCCCATGGTTGCGTCAGCACGAAATAATGGCGAGACTATTTGGGTTGTTGAAGGTGAAAAAGACGCTGACACCCTGATTGAGCGTGGCATTACAGCAACAACCATGCCCGGTGGTGCTGGTAAATGGCTAGACATTCATACGGAAGCCCTAGCCGGAGCAAACGTCATCGTTGTTGCCGATAATGACGATGTAGGCAAAAAGCATGCCCTAGATGTTTCATCAAAACTAAGGGACGCAGAATGTTCGGTTGAGTTAAAGATTGCTAACGGAGTTAAAGATGTTACTGACCTGTTGAACGCAGGTGGAACTCTTGATGACCTTGTGGCATTTACTGAAGTCGACGCAGTCGTTCAGGAGATTGACCCGTTTGCGCCCATACTTCAGAAATTAGAAAAACTCTTTGCTAACGACAAACTCAGCAGAGAAACAAAGTTAACGCGTGCGGAGTTTATTCTCGCAGAACTTGATACAACCTCAGGAGGCGTCAAGAACGAGGGTCGTCTAGTTGACTGGGCAACATTTGTCAACGAAAGCGAAAACGATGCTTACGACTGGGTAATACCAAACCTACTGGAGCGTGGCGAACGGGTAATCGTCGTTGCCGCTGAGGGAGTTGGCAAGACAATGCTTGCTCGTCAGGTCGCGCTTTGTTGCGCAGCCGGATTGCACCCGTTCAAGTTCACCGGAATGCCACCAGTTAGAACGCTTATGGTTGACCTAGAAAACCCTGAGCGCATCATTAGGCGAACCTCCAAAAGCATCTATGGAGCCACGCTTCATTACGGTCATAAAGAAACACCTGATGCCCATTTGCTTATCAAGCCAGACGGTATCGACCTGATGAAAGCACAGGACCGCCTCATGCTTGAAGATAAGTTGGAGCAAATAAAGCCCGACATCGTCTTTTTGGGTCCGCTTTACAAAGCCTTCATTGACCCCGGCGGAAGAACGAGCGAGTCAATCGCAATTGAGATTGCTAAATACTTTGACACTATTCGTGAATACTTTAAGTGCGCCATGTGGTTTGAACACCACGCGCCATTAGGTTCGGCTCTCGCAGGAAGAGATTTGCGCCCGTTTGGCTCGGCTGTTTGGTCGCGCTGGCCTGAGTTTGGTCTGAGTCTTCAACCCGACCCGACTGCGCCTGACGGATACGTCTACGAAGTTAGGCATTTCCGTGGTGCACGTGACCGGAGACAATGGCCTACTAGAATGAAAAGGGGTAAAGTTTTCCCCTTTGACACAATTGAGTTTCTAGAAGGTGACTAATGGCTGGGCAAACCGGTCTGACTAAAGAGTTCCTTGCAGAAAGGGACTTGCGGATTTTCCGCATGAGGCAGGCTGGCGTAGCCATTTCTGAAATTGGAAGACGCTTTAATCTGAGCACTCAGAGCGTCAATGCGGCTATCCGGCGTCAGTTGGAGAAACTCAACCGTGAAGCCCTCATGGCATACCCAGAGGTCTTACGCATGGAACTGGAGCGATTGGACGCTCTCCAGCAGGCGGTATGGCCCCTTACCCAGCACCGCAAGGTAAAACTAGATGATGGTACAGAGGTTTCTGTAGAGCCGGACCTGAAGGCAATCCAGCAGGTTTTGGCAATCATGGATAGGCGAGCGAAGTTGCTCGGCATGGAACAGCAGAATGTCAACCTAACCGTAGAGCAGGTTGATTCCACGCCTCGTGCAACTCTTGCCGGAGCATCGTCGGCGCCAGCGGCGGTCAATGCGTTTAGTCCTGAAACTGAAGCAAGACAATTGCTTGAAATTATGGGTCTATCCGGCGTGTTGCCAGCGGATACAGTTCGAGAACTCCTTGGGCAAAAGGAACTCCCGTCGCTTGCCCAAATTGAAGCAGAGACAGCCGAAATTATTGAAACAGAAGAGACGATTTATGAATGATGAAACTGTTTTTCCGGACGACAATGTTGAAGTCGCAATGAAGAAGGTTGCGGAGACAACAAAGCCAACTCGTAGACCCGCAACTGGCGCAGAGGAAGGTCAAACCGCTACAAAGCAGGTTTTGATTCGCACTACTGACGAAGACCACCAGCGATGGAAGGACGCCTCCGATAAGGAGGGCATTACGCTCAGCGAGTTTCTGCGTTCCGCTGCAAATAAAGCAGCGTCAGATGTTCTTGACTGCAAGCATCCCGCCGAGTTCCTCAAGTGGTACCCGTGGGGTAAGCGATGCACCAAGTGCGGTCTTAGATTTAACTAAGACTACTTAAACCACTTCAGCATGCGCTTGCGCAAAGAAATCTTCTTGACATCATTTGCGCGGATGATTACTTCATCAGCAACCTTGTCAATTACTTTTTCTGCCCGAGCCAAAGCGTTATCAAGGGTGGCTTCAACCTTGTCGCTGACATCCGCAGTCGCAACAACCTTGCGCGGGCGCCCACGCTGACCGGTCGTCGTTTTCTTGGGAGCAGTTCCCTTTGTTCCCTGCTTCTTGGCAGGAGCCTTCTTGGCGGGGGTCTTCTTCTTCGGTGTTTCACTCATGGGGCAAATCCTAGTCACTAGATAAGCCCAATAGTGCATACTCCACTAAGAATCAAAATGACCGACTAAGGTGCGGAGGTGGAAGAAAATTACCCCGACCCAATTTCAAAGATTAGTTTGACAATAGCGGTCGGACAGCAGGCGAAGTCCGCAATCGTTGCCGAGGAAGGCATTGGTGAAGAACTCGCCATGAATGTTCTTGGTTGGCGAGACGGAAAACTCGCCTGTGTTGCTCAGATGGATACCAGTTGGGACTCTGACGAAGATGAGCGAGTATCTAGGACTGGTGATGCCTACATCATCATGAGGCGTGGATGGCTCTGTGATTCGTTCACAATTCTCGCTGAGGGCTATGTCTCGCGTAATCCGGACAAGACTCGGTCTAGCAAATTGTCTGAGGCGTATTTAGACCCCGATAAAGGTGTAAATGAATGCCTTACAGTAACTTACGTCGATGTCGACCATACCGAACTTTGCGCAATCCCCCTGAAGGTCGCTTATGGGCGCAAGGTTGAATGGGGACCGATGATGCACACCTACGACATTGATGTTCTCAGAAATAGTCAGTATGTAATGAATGCACAAAACATCCTTGAGCAGGAAGTTAACCCGATACCTGAAGATGCTGAGACTTTTCACCTTGCTCTCGCAGTTGGTCTCCACGACTCTGCTGGGTATTTTATTCAGTATGACTTGTAGATTGACAAATACTTGACGTAGGTATAGACTGAGCGAAAACTACTTAGGAGGATTCATGAAAAAGTCACTTTGTGTTATCGGCGCAGTCTTCGCTCTGGCGGGCTGTTCAAAGACGGTTTATCAGGTAGCGCCAACAACGACAGCGCCCGAAGATGAGACGACAATTGCCCCTACGACTACCGAGGTGTTCGTTCCGACAACGAGCGATTATTACTCTTATTACTCGCCGATAGAAGAGCAGTTCCTTGCTGGTGTTTACGACTTGTATCCGGGAACAATTTATGTTGCCGACCAAGACCTAATCGATACTGGATATTCGTTCTGCGAAGCACTACGAAGTGGCATGAGTGCCGAAGAAGCATCGTCAATGATTCTCTCTGCCGCTGGTGGGGATGCCGATTCAATTCAGTTCCTGAGTGCAGTAGATGCGGCAGCAGTCGTTTCGCTTTGTCCAGACCAGATGTACAAATGGGAAGCGTACATGTGATATAAAGTTCTTCTGCTGGCTAAGCCTCTTCTTAACCTTTCTGGGAGGTTACGGGGAGTCTGCCCTTATGGGTTAATGGCTTGCATCGGTGTTCTCCCCCATTTCACCGATTGCGCTAAAGACTCCCTGCCAGCAGGATTTGTACCCCGCCAAGGAATTGAACCTTCGCTGAGCGGACCTGTATATAAGACAGGCTGAGGCAACCAGCCTCACGACGGGGCGCGATTTATGCCCGACAATGTATGGCAAATTGCCAAAACCATTTAGAAACGACCGGCCACTTAATGCCCGTCTCTTCATCCTTCCACCAATGGGCGGAAGTATCGTTCGGAATGCGCTCGTAGTAGTCAATCGGGTCCTTGAAACCTAGACGCAAGAGCATGTCCCAAACTCGTTGGTGATGGCAGTTCCAGTGATGAGTTGCTCCATCCCAGAATTCTGACTCTCTATCGGGTTGATAATTATGTTCTTGGTGCTCCATTGTAGATAGCACCATCGCCCATGGCTCACGACCTTCGTGCCACCGCTGAATTGTTTTCAGGACATCCGGTCCAACAACCAGTATTGGTGCGTCAGGCTTAGCAATACGGCGCATATCGTTGAGAAAAGTAGGAACAGAACGCCAGTCAATATGCTCAATGACATGCCCGAGATAAATAGCGTCGAAGTGATTGTCAGGAAAAGGGTACGGCATGTCAACTTCAACCACGACGTCCGGCTTCGTTGTATCGCTTGACCAGACATCGCAGTTAATCCATCCCTTGGCATAGTGTGTTCCACATCCGGCATTTAGAAGGTTCATTTGGCATCCCCGTGCCCGTAATACATGTCGACATTCGTTGAGATGGGGAAGTAATATCCGCCTTGTCCATTGCGTTTTGCCTTTGGCATATCCCCACGATGATTGATGCCCGAATAATGAGCAATAAGACTCCGCCTCTCCATCCCCGGTACATTTGGGCGCGACCCTCTGTGCATCAAACGACCATGCCAGACGAGAACGTCGCCACGGGAGGGGAGATAGGAAACGACATTATTTCCGCGCTTGACGATTTCTTGCTCAAACAGCGGAGTAAGGATTCGCTCTGAGAACTTAGGCCAGCGATGGTCTCGCTCCTCAGGCTCCAAGGCATTAAGAATCTTCTCGTGCGTTACTTGAGGCCAGCGGTGAGAGCCAGGAACATACTGAAATGGTCCTGAATCGGGGTCAATATCAGCAAAGGCAATCCAGACGGCGGCGTAGTAGTCACCAACATGCTCGGGGTTTAAGTACGAGTCCTGATGCCAGTCTCGCTCCGTTGATGCCCAGCCAGTCAGATTGAGGTGAAGACCGGCAGGCTCGCCGATTAGGTCCTCCAAAAGCATCGCCAGAGGCTGATAGGTGAGAATATCCAGCAGTTCACGGTGGCGCATGTAGGGAATTGGGTCAGGCCAGCCCATGGGACGATTCATTCCTTCTGGACCATTTACTGTCAACCAGAGATTTTCGTAAGACTCCATCAAATCATCGGGAAGGAACTTCTTGACGATAACGACACCGTCGGAGTTCCAATCGCGAGGTCCAACTGAGGGGGGCGGAACCGTCAAGTCTTCATAGGTGAAAGTCATTTTGTTGCCCTAACGCGAGTGTCTTGTTCAAAAACATTGATTTCGTACTTCTCAAATATAGCCATATTAGGCTCTAGTTCTGAAGCACTCACATTGGCATAGTATTCCCAAGGACGGATGGGATTTTCGTCAATTGCTGAGTGAGGATTTCTGCCTTCGCCAGCCATGGTAGCGATAAATAGCCCACCTTTGACTAGATTTAAATGAGCGTTATTAATAATCAACCTCCATTTCGGAGTATGCTCAAAGACTTCACAGCAGACGACAACGTCAAATGGCTGAACATCTCTAAATACAGAGGCATCAGCAACGATGTCAACGCCACGCCCATAGTTCGGGTCAATTCCGACATAGTCACTAGCCATGGGCTGAAGGATTGACCTGACGGAGCCATTGATGTCAAGGCTTCCAAACTCCAGAACCCGTAGTTTGTGGTCCGCTGGAACATTCCAAAACGATGCTGGAACATTCCAAAACGATAGTGACTGTTCTACCCAGTCAAGAACCGCCCTATGCATCAAGCCCCCACTTGAGATTGTGGAGGCACCGGTCATTTTCAACAACTAAGGCGAAATCCTGAGGCGGGTCATTCTCAATAGTCCACGAGGAGTTGTTGGAGCAGGTAGCAATTCCAGAAATGACAGTCCTTTTATCCTTGATATCCGAGACCCATCGCACAAGGTCATCATCTCCGTACCACCACTTCATGCGCTCATCAAAGCGCCACTGGTTCCGGAGTTCAGCCCTCAACATCATGCAGAATCCAGCAATACCGCCAGAGCCATCGTATCGACCACGACAGGTTCCATTGGCTTCTACGGCAGGTAGAACAATCTGGCGACCGTCATAGTTTGGGCAGATGAGTCCGATTGAGTCATCGGCGTCAAGTTGGGACGAAAGGAGGGCAACCGTATCTAGATTTATCTCAACATCGTCATTGAGGAAAAGAATATGATTGAACCCGGGCGAGATGCTCATGCCAAGATTCCACATAGCATGGATTCCAGAACCCTCCGGCACCTTCTCCAAATAGATGCTCTTGTTGTCAACAAGGGACTCAAGGTTTCTGTATGCCTCATCCCCATCTGCCACGACGCATACTGAGCCGATTGCTTTAGCCGTCTTGAGCACCTCAAGGATTTTCGTCAAACCGCTTATATTTGACTTAGTCGGAATGACTACATCAACCTGACGCTGACCCAGTAATGAGAGCATTACGGCGTGGTTCGAGCGCAAACGAGTATCTGACGGATTAAAAGACAGCGCCTTTTCCGAGTACTTGATTGCGTCTGTTTTCAGACCGACATTCCATGCCGCGATTGTTGCAAGGTCGTATGGAAGGGCGCCCCATGCCTCTGCCTCGCAGAGATATTCCAACGGCTTAACCGTAATATCCAACGCCCGTAGAGCACACGAAAGACTCTGCCACCAACGCTTCTCGCCATAGTAAAACTGAGCCAGTTCAACCCACGGTTCACGACGGTTAGGAGCCTCACCGCAGGCTCGTAGAAGCCAATGCTCTCTATCGCCAGTCACTCGGCTGAGGTATCGCATGCAAGTTGCGCGCTCAGCCTTCCAGCCAGACAGTTCAAGGTGCTTGCGCAAATGAACTTCAGCCTCAGGGTTGCGCCCATTGAACATGAGTTCCCGACCCAAATAAAACCTATTGCGGTCATCATTCGGGTCCTCTTGAACTGCCTGTTCAAGCAAAGGTAAATACTGCGAACGTGATTTGGATGGGTCTGGGTGGTGATGAATTTGAAGGTCACACCAGCCTTGAACCTCTTCGGCGGTACAGATGATGACCTCATGGACTGGGTGCTTCCAGCGATAGTTCCAGCGGGCATGAATCTTGTCGCCGGAATAGGTCAGTCCTTCTGAACCATCATGATTCCACGACCACACATATTTATACCGAGGACGAGTCACATGAGAGGGCACTTGCTCAAGGGCTTGTCGCCAGCCCGGCGCCAGCACCTCGTCTGCGTCAAGGGCAATACAGAGGTCAATGTCGTCTGGGAGTAGAGCCAACGAAGCATTGCGGGCGTCATCAAAACGCCATGGGCGAATAGTGATGAAGCCAACATTGCATCCGGCTTTAATTGCCTCATCAATCGTGTTGTCGGTTGACCCAGTATCTACGACGAGACGGTAGTCGGCATCCGTACAAGACTCAGCCCATCGGGGAATAAAATGAGCCTCGTTTTTAGTAATGGTGTAGACGGCAATTTTCATATTTACCCGATATTGGCAAATGAATACGGAGCAACCATTGAGAACGCCAAGTCAAGCACCTTGGCAATCAATGAAATATCTACTTCGTCTAGGTTCTTCATATCAGCAACAATAGTTCATCACAAGTAATGTGAGATGCGCCATTGACGGAAATCATCAGAAGGGTTAGGCTGAGTTTATGAGAAAAATTCTGAACTTTGAAGCGTTGTCGGCAGAAGCGGAACTGTTATTTGACATTCCGACACCTTCGTCACTGCATCTGCCAGATTGGTATAGGCAGATGGATATTCACCTTGATGGAGACTCCGAAACTGGCTTGGCCCATAATGGCGTCGGCTCAAGTAACCTTACACTAAAAGGGTGTATGCCATTTCTGGATGCAATAAGTTGCGGGTACATGTTTACCCTGCCATTTGACATTGAAGTTCGAAAAAATGACCGTGGTTTAGTGGGGATGCGTTGGGCTACGGGGGTGGACCTTATTGGTCAGCATAGCGAGGACCAAGCGCCCGGCATACCGATTCC
>Ga0208784_1000185_pt1 | contig 32458 bp, 33 predicted proteins | sample DEB19_08_DNA_FD_184531 | JGI IMG/M metagenome (GOLD analysis project Ga0208784, IMG submission 184531) | Aqueous microbial communities from the Delaware River and Bay under freshwater to marine salinity gradient to study organic matter... | ecosystem: Environmental > Aquatic > Marine > Coastal ... | reverse complement strand
GCAGAAGCAGAGGAGAGGGAGAGGGTGCGCAAGGAGGAGGAGGCTGCGCGCAAGGCAGATGAGGAGAAGCGCAAGGCAGATGAGGAGGAGGCTGCGCGCAAGGAAAAAACAAAATTAGAAAAAAAAATATTAAATTATATTTTTGAATATGATGATGAAAAAATAATAAAGAAAAGAATAAAATTATTAAATGCAAAATATCAAATAGGATTAAAAGATGATAATATAAAATTATTTGCATTACATAGTGATTTTGCCAAAGGTACCCTTGATACAGAACAACAAAAAACAAGTAGAACTAATCAAAGAGATGTTACCATAAGAGATGTTAATACATTCATTGATTTTTTAGCAAAATATAAGTTTAGCTATAATCATAGTGATATGAATGGTGATATAAAAAAATTAATAAAATTATACAATAAAGTTGGCATAAATATTAGTGAAACCACTGCTAAAAAAATGTTACAAGAATATTTTCCCAACGGTAAATTAGAAAAATCTAAATTAAAATACTTATATAAAAAAAGTGATAATAATTATGTTAAACCTTCTAATGAAAGTGAAAATTTAAGGGCCTTTAATATATTATTAAAAAGATTAGAAAATAAAAATATTGAACAAGTAATTGAGAAAGTTTATGAAAATAGTACTCCTGATGAAAAAACAAAATATGTATTCAAACAATTATTTTCTGACATCAATGGTAATTTTAATATTAGTTCTATATCAAAATTATTTTAATATATAATTATAAATGGAGTATTGGGTACAATTAGCATTAATAGTTACATTAATGAATATAACATGGTTTATACTTGTTAAATATTTTGCTAATACAGAAGATAATATTATAATTACATGTTATTTATCTATCTTTTCAGCATTTTTAGCTATTATTGTTCTTATATATAAATATTATGAAAATAAAGTAAGTATAATACCAGTTAATATAACTGGTATATTTATACTTTCTATATTACATTTTACTACTTATATTACTCTTGTAAAAGCAATAGATTATTCAAATAATCCCGGTTATGTTAGAGCATTTGTAGGATTAGAGATATCTATATTAGCCGTATTTTATGCTATTTATTTTAAAGAATATATGAGTTCATATAAAATGATTGGCATAGCAAGCATCGCATTTGGTATTATACTTATATCATGTTTTAGCTAATTAAATCCATGTGGTCTCAACCAATTTGTTACACATATATTATCATTTTTAACACTATGAGAAAAGAAACAATCACATTTAATATAACAAAATTTACTCCTTCTTGTTAAATATTTAGGCACGTTATTAGTATCATTTATTTTAATCGTATAATTAGATATATTATACTTTGGATAAGTATTATTAATAAATGTTGGTGAGTCTTTCATATTTTTTCCTGTAAATAACATATAATTATTATTAAGAATAGTTAAATAAACTAAAAATGTAATAAACTTTATCATCTTTATAGTATAAAGATAAATATTTTTTATATAAAAAATATATAATTTTTTAATATAATACATATATAAATACTAGCGTTTATTTTATAATAAAATCTTTTAACTTTTGCATTACGATGCGTCCGTCTCTAATGCGGTCATTAGTATTGTACTCGTCGTCATTGTAGCGTGAGAAGCATCCGTGACATACGCGTAGATTTATTACATATACACTTCTATCGTTAGAAAGAGGCCATATGAACTGTTGATACCTACCACCACTGTGTGGTTTGTAGTAGTGATATGGATCACTGCCGATATTAAGTGGTTCCGGCTCTATTTCCACAGAGCAGCAGGGGCCACAGCAGAACTTAACATTCTTAGCATCAACAACAACTTTACAGGACATAATTTTGTCTTTTTTTGTGTTCTCTTTATAAAGTTATAAAGTTATAAAGATGTTTGCTTTGTAAAGCTGTTTGCTATGAGCAATATTCTTGTCAAAAGTTTTCAACAAGCAGATATTTGGTAGGCAGTGCCAAATAAATATATATTAGGTTTATAATCATTTTTTTTATAAATTGGAACATATTTATTATATTCATAATAATTAGAATAAATGTCTGGTTTAAGGACAACAGGCGTTTCATTATCTCAATCATTGGCATCTGCGATTTCTCAATTGCCAGAAACAACTATAAAAGCATTAAAAAAAGATACAAATAACCTTGCGGGAGCAAATAAAAAAATTAAACAAACTGATTGCGAAGAATATTTAAAGGAGTATAAAAAATTTGTAAATGGAGAAATAGCTACTATAATACATCCTGTAACAAAAAAACCTTTGACAAGAAAAGATAGAATTGATTTTATAGCAGAACAATGTCGAACAGCATTTAATATGCGTTTATCAGGAAGCAAAAGCAGCAAAAGCAGCAAAAGCAGCAAAAGCAGCAACAAATCAGATGAAGATAATCCTTATAACACATTAAAACAACCATTCACATTTAAGGATATAGATAAAATATTAGAATATCCCACAAGTACAGAAAAAGCAAAAAATAAACATATATTATCTCTTTTTAAAGAAAAAATAAGTGAGGAAAAAGCTATAAAACTATTAAAAAAATATTTAGATGACGAATCAGTAAAAGATGAAAATGTTTTACTATTTAGAAAAATAAAAGAACATATTAATGAAAAATATTTACCAGTCAGCGAGTATGATCCATTTATGCCTTCAACCGAATTTAAGAAAAAATTCAAAAATAACTATTATAGTGTAAGTGATAATAAATCAGGAGAAGCTGGAATTAATTTAAGACGCGCATCTGAAATATTAAATCAAGCAAATAATTTATTAAGAATGGCATTATTATATAGTGATTATAATAAAACAGCAGATGACTTTAAAAGAAACACAAATGAAAATTATTATAAATATTATGCGATTGAATTCATGTTGCTTCAAATCAAATCTATATATAATGGGAGATATATTGCTGTAAATGCTCAAAATTACCTAATATTAATTGATAAATTAATTGATGGTAGTTTTAATATCACAGATCCGGATGCTTCTGTATCTTTTGAAAAATCACCTGAATGGTCAGCATCACCCGATGATCCTATATTAAAAGCTCAATATAAAACCAACAAAGAAATTGAATTGGCAAGAATAATGGATGCTGGTAAAGAATATTCTGGAAGCATTAATGATTCTGATTTTTATACTATGGAAGAATGGAAGGATATGGGTTTAAGAAAATTAAAGAGTGTAGTAGTAATTCCTTATGAAGAAAATGGTAAAACTTATGCGAATGCATATTATGTTAAATCATTATATACGGCTTGGTATATGGCTGTTAAAGAAGGGAAACCATTTTTAAATCCAGCAAATAGAAAGGAATTTAATGATGGTGATAAAAATAAAATATTGGATGTAATGCAACATTTATATCCAGGGTTAAGAGCACCAAGATATGGTTCATTGGCGGGTGCTGGTGGTAGAAGTGATATAACAGTAAATTATTTAAATGATTACATTGAAACATATACCATAAGAATATCTTATATATATCCTTGTTCAACATCATATAGTAATTATTGTCATTATAATTTGGTACGTATTAGTTTTCCTTCAAGTTTTGCATTTATAGATGATAATAGTCCAGAAAACGAAACCAATGTACCATTAGCTTACAATCCAACATTTTTATTTGAAATGATAAATAACTTAATGAGAAGAAATAAAATAGTTGGAAAATATATACCATTTAAAATAGCTGAACCATTTGCTGAATTACATGGAAAAAAAATAAATAAAGATGAATACATAAGATTTTTTAATAAGTTGAGATTAATGCTTTAATTAATAGTTTAAAAATTTAATAACATATATAAATATAATATATAAACGAGTACATAATCAATCACATATATTATTTTAAAAAAAAAAATTATAAAATTTAAAGAAAAATAAAATTTATGTACTCTCTATTATCTATCCTATTATTTATTTGCTTATTTTCTTCCTTTTCTTCCTTTTCTTCTCCCACCTGTTAAAATATTATTATTAAGTTCATTTGCGAATTTTTCGCCACTTGATTGTCCCATTTGTCCCATTTGTCTTAGTAAATTTTGCATATAATTACCGGTATCTTCGCCACCGAATAGACCTTTTTTTGTTAATCTTCTTGTTGGTCTTATTGTTGAACTTCTTGTTGAACTTCTTGTTGAACTTCTTGTTGATCTTCTTATTGGTCTTCTTATTGGTCTTCTTGTTGAACTTCTTGTTGATCTTCTTTTTCCTCCATCTTGTTGTTGCATTTGATTATCATCTTGCTGCATTTGTTGAACATCTTGCTGCATTTGTTGAACATCTTGCTGCGTTTGTTTATCTTCTCCACCGAATAGACGTCTTGTTCTTGATCTTGATCTTCTTGATCTTCTTGAACTTGATCTTCTTGTTCTTCCACCATCTTGTTGTTGCGTTTGTTGTTCTTCCCCACCGAATAGACCTATTTTTTTTCGTGTACTTTTTTTACGTTTTGTACTTTTTCTTCCACCATTTTGTGGTTGTGTCTCATACATAGACGAAGGCGACTCTTTCTGTAAATTATTATTATTTAACTCCATTTGTTTATTTTTATCTTGTTCTTCAAGTGATAAAAAATTTTCGCGTTGACAACTACTACCACCTTTACTTACTTTACGTGTTTTGCGTACTTTTGAAACTTTCTTACCTAAATTAGCCATACTTTTTTTAGCATGCTTTTTAACGTAATTAACGAAACTCATCATTCTTCCATTTTTCACAACATATAATTTTGTGCAACCTTTTTTTCTATAAACAACGACGGGATTTTTTTTGCCTTCTACTTTCTTTTTACCTGCTATTTTATATTTATCCATTCTTTCTATTATATATTAGAGAAAAATTATTAAACGCATTAAAATTATTGATATTTTTTATACTTTTCTATTGTAATTTTTTCATTATGAAGTTCAATAATATCAGTATTATTTGGAATAATATTATTTTTATTTTGCGATTCTATTTTCTGTTGCATAAAATCCCCCTTTTCTTTATCTGTAATTACACTTGATAAACCTATTATTTTGCGGTTTAAGATATATTCAATAACAAAAAATGCTACAAATATATTAAATATCCAAGCAATAAAAAGCAATATAAAATTAAATATTTTAGATAAAATATAAAAAAAAACAGGATATTCTTTAACTTGCAAATGCATAATATTAATAGCGTAAGAAGATATTGATATTCCCATCGGTTTAAAAATATCATCTATAATATTCTTAATAAAATCAGATGTAGCAATACCAATTGTAAATCCAGATGCAGCGATTAAAACTTGATTTTTAAAAGTATATTCTTGAAAATCTTTATAAAATTTTTTAATCAATAAATTAGAAACCATATTATTATATATGGAGCAAATTATTTTCTTCACGGATACTATCAATAATCTTCAACACTTTATCACAGTTATTCTTATCATTCATTTTATAAATAATATTACTAATTTTTCTTAGTTTATATTCAAGTTTTTCTTTAATACTAAATCCTTTTAGAGCGTAATATTCAATATCTTCCATTGTTGCAAACTTATATTTATCAAGCAAATTATCATTATTTCCTGTTTTATAATCAAAAATATTTTTGATATACATTGATAAGATGCGACTTTTAATAGAACCATAAGTTCTTCCAATATCATTTGCGATTTCTTGAATATTATTAGGAGTAATAACACTTTTCTTATTAATATCTTTTAATTTATTATCATCATTATCTTGCCATCTTTTGCAATGATTGAAAGCTTTTAACTGCTTAATAGTTGGTTTATAAGACTGTTGTGAAGTCTCCGATGTATCCGTATTTTTAATATGTTGAGATGATTTCATGCTTCTTGTCATTACAGTCATTGTTTGTTTGATAAAATCAATATAAACAAACGCCAATCAATTTTTATTATTTTTCTTTATATAAAAAATATTTATTATAAATATAAAATATGAATAATAGAGTTGTTGATGAAATTGATATTGAAAAAGAGCTATGTTTAATGTTAAAAAAGATACCTTCCATTGATAAAAAATTTATATTTTTTTATATGCATAGAGAAAGATTTATAAAAAAAATCTATTTAGCAAAATGGAAAAAACTAATCAGATAAAATATTTGTAATATGTTTGTTCCAAATATCATGACAAAAAGTTTTAAAACCACCTTCACTTTTGCTTCCCCATGCTAAAAATCTTTGAACACCAGATGCATTTTTAAAGAAAGCAACAAATTCAATATATATCTTATCATCATCTTTAAATGCATTTAAGTTTTTAGGAATATTCATATATATTCCTTCCTTAAATTTAAGTTGATAATATTTACTAATATCATTATTTGATATTGGTATAAAATATATATGGTCTGCACTCCACGTTAACTGATTATAATGTGTATTATTAAGTATATTTTGAATTCTATAATTACCTTCCCAATTATTTTTAAGTATTATATAGTTTATTGTTGTATAATTATCAAAATCATATATATCAGTAATATCTATATTTGTATAATTTATTTTAGTTACATTACCATAATCATGTAAATAACTTAAATTAATTTTATCATTAATATTTATTTTTTGATTAATCAAACTATCTTTTTTAAGTATAAACTCTTTGAGATTACCATTAATACCGTCGTATGATAATTGTAATCCTGTGCGAATATCATTTTCGTGTATATATTTTTCTGTTAACCATACGTTAAATGATATAGTATAATTGGTATTATTAATGTTATTTTTATCAATTAGACTATTGATAATTTCATTTTTAGGTATGTAGGGACTACACGTAATACTACAATGACCTGGTCTTATTACAAGTGTTCGTAATATATTAGCATGTTTATCTAATTTATCATACATATGAGTATTTTTTAATTTAATAATTCTATTTGCATATAAATGTTCTGTCTTATAATATTCCTTATTATTATCATAATATCTTTTTTGTCTTTTATAATAAGTAGGAAAAAACATAGTATTATTTATAATTTTCGTGCTTTTTATTTTATTATTTTTACATATATAGTTGCTTAATACAATATTATTAAACCAATAATCGGGATTGTCAATAATATCATTTCGCGTTTCAATAAAATCAATATTATTGTAATAATACCATTTACCTATATAATTAGATTCTTTATTATTATATGGAAATAACTTGTTATTCCAATTCCATTTGTTATCAACATAATTAAAAGTATGTCTAATTGGATAAATAATAGAATATAGACTAAATGATAATATAGAATTTATATATAATAACAGTAATACACACTTCATTATTAATATTAAATGTTTAAATATTTAAATACTAATAATATCATATGTAAAAATATGAGAAAAAGTTAAATATAACATATCTAGTTGAATGATAGTAATAATAAACCAATGCTTGTCAATATAATTCCAGCAATGCCTCTTTCTGATATTTGTATTGAATTATTTTTATTATAGTGCATATTGTAAAAATATGTATAAATTAATATAATCATAATTTCAAGTGAAACAAAAGCTCTAAAATATGCTGGATTAGGACATACCTTTATAATGTAATAGCTCAATAACAATAGGATAAATACAATTATAGCATATATATAATATTTAGGCTTATAGAACTCAGATAAATGTTTAGTATAGAATGATAAGAAAAAAGTAAAACATAAAATACCTACTAAAATATTTACAATAACAGGGAAAACATATTTTGGAGTATCATCAATTTTAATAAACATAATTAAACTTGCTGAAATAATACTTCTTAAAATAGCTAATGGTACCCAAAACATTATAAAATTAGTCTATATAAATGTAATATAAAAATAAAAAATTGACATGATTATATTGTATAAATAATCAATAATCAAAAATGAGCGAAAAGAATTTTGTTGTCAGCTTTAATGCTTGTGACGATAATATTAATTCAGTTCTATCAGTATACAATCGTCAAATTATGGAAATAATGATGTTGGTAAATAATTGCGATAATTATGATAATGCGCAAAATAGAAAAACAACAATTATATACGAATATATTACAGAGAATAAAAGAGACATTGAATACATAATCTATATGTATGGATTTGAATGTGCTCTTAAAAAATATCAAAAAAGATTTGATGGAATAAATAGCAATATTCCTGTATTAGTCAAAGACATAGCAATAATGATTATTGATGAAATTGTATGTATTTATGAAATTCAAAAAGAAGAAGCAGAAAGATATCCTGAATATCATCATCCATATATAGAACCTTATAATATTAAGAGAGAAAGTTCTATATCATTTGGTTCAGCTGAATCAGCAATATCTGCTGTGTCATCTGATGAAAATTGTTTACAATTTAATATGGATGTTAGGGAAAACTACAATACACATATAGGTAATATGATATCTGAAAATAGTAATTATTAATTTATGCCAAGTTCATGTTTAATTTTAATAATATCATCTTTAATATCTTTGTTTTCTTTTTTTAATAAATCATTCTCATTTTTTAATTCACTTATTTTATTATTTAATGCTTTAATTGCTTCAACGAAAACAGGAGCGAGTTTTTCATAGCAAACTGTTAAATAGTTATTTCCGGATTTAGAAACAGCTTCTCCATATTTATTTTTAATAGTATCAAAAGGTGCTAACTTAACTAATTCAGGTAATACTTTTTGTACATCTTGTGCACTCAAACCAATATTTCTTTCATCTGTAAAACCATTTTCAATAGCTAATTTATTAGCTTTATAAAAATATCCATTTAAGTTATCAATTATACTTAATGGATTTTCAATATTTGAAATAAATTCTTTCAATCTTTTATCAGAATAATAAGCTGTTATAAATCCTGTTGCTACTATATTTCCAATAACATGTAATTTTTCAACTGGTTCAATTGACGTACCACCTGATGTCTCATTAAAATCAAGAAATTGACTTCTACCCACACCAAGATTACCATCTTTATTAATGCGAAAATGTGTTTGTGCAGATTTTTGAAAATTAACTATACTACCTTCAATAGTATCATTTTCTTTTGGACTATAAGTTTGATTTACAATTAAAATACTTTCAGTATGTGCTCTTTGTAATCTCAAAGAACTAAAATTAATATAACCATCTGGATTATCTAATGTAAATGAACCTTCTACAATTAGGTCACTTTTAAGTATAAGAGGGTTATCAAAAGTAAAGCGATAATTTTCGGGAGTAGCAGAAATAAAAAACTCTTTATATTGTGCGCCACTATCAAGAACAATATCTCTCAATGAAAAGAATTTATTATTCCAACCACCATTTTGCGTTTGTAAATTATTCACTAATGGTGGTATAGCTATATTATCTAATGTAAATGTATTTATTCTATTTGATATAATGTTGGAATTTTCTTCAATAACATTTATACCATTAATTTTAAATACACCATTTGATGTATTAATATCACCATCAACATCTAAACGATAATCATAACTTTTAGGAATATTACCAATACCAACACAATGAGTATGGTCAGGTGTTTCACCAACTGGATACCAAATTTTGTTTCCTTCACGACCCCATTTTGATGAACCTTGTTTAGCTAATATAAGTTGATTACTATCATTGAATTTAAAATCACCTTCAAATATTTTAACCATACCTTTGACATTAGAAGAAGCTGATGGGAAATTATCAAAATCATCAAATTTTAAAGGAATACCATTAATTATAATGTTGCTACCCTCGGGTAATATAATATTACCAGTAACTTCAAGTGATCCATCTGTACTATTCCATTTGAGAGCTTCTGTCTGTGATATATTGTATTGATTATTGCCAAAAAAATTACCAATTACTATACCACCACCAATATTAAAATTATTACGTCCGGTACCACCTCTACTTACAGATAATGTTCCAGCAGAAATATTTGTAGCATCCAAAGAACTAATTTCACTGCCATTACCTTTAAATTTAGGTGAATTTAAAGTTCCAGCACCATTATTCCAGAATAAACTACTACTTTGTTCTATTTTATTTATACCACCATATAGTAATTGTAATGGCATTATTTTATCTATACCAATGCCTCCTCTTATTACAGGTAATATACCATCAGTTATATTACATGTATTTATTAATGTAATGTTACTGCCAATTGCAGATATTTCATCACATTTAACATTACCAATTATATCTAATGAATTATTAGGTTCAGTTACTCCAATACCAATTTTACCATAAAAAGTGCTATTACCGTATACATATAATAAATTACTATTTATTTGTCCTTCTTCATAATTAATTTTTAATATATTTTTTTTATTAAGATTCTCATTACCCAGAATATTTGATGTATATATGATACCGTCAATATAAGTATTACCTTTAACATCTAAAATATATTCAGGATTACTATTATTAATACCAACATTACCACTTTCTTCAACAGTAAAATAATCTAAAAAAGTACCTCCATAAGAGTTGCTTTTATTATTTTGTATTCTATATTCACCAGATTCAGTTGATACTTGCCATACCATTTTTTTACTCTATTATATAAGCTATTATTATTTTTAAATATTTAATTCTTCACCATAAAATTTTTCATTTCTTTGATATATTTTATATTTAGTAATTGTTTCTTTTTTATAATTATCTAATGTGGTCTTACCAGTATTAAGGTCATTTAGTATATTTCTTTGTTTTGTTTTGGGATCTATATTGCGATTATGATTATATGCTAATTTTTTTTGCTTATTAACTTCATACCATTTTTTATAATTTAGCCTTTTTCTCTCAGCAAGACTTAAAGGTTTTTCTTCTGCTTTATCAGGTTTTTCTTCTGCTTTATCAGGTTTTTCTTCTTCTTCTTCTTCTTCTTCTTCTTCTTCTTCTGCTTCTTCTTCTTCATCTTCTTCTTCGCTTTCTTCTGCTTTATCAGGTTTTTCTTCTGCTTTATCAGGTAATTCTTTTTCAAACTTTAAATAAAATCGTTCTATAATATCGCGAGATGTACGCATTCTGGTTTTCATAATTTCTTTTTGTTTATTGTTTAAAGTAGGATAATAATATGATACAAACGCACTTCTAAATCCATCAATACATATATTTTTATTTATATCTACATTTCTAAGCCATTCACATATCATGTTGAAACTTGCTTTTGCAAAGTTTTGTTTTACCCAGTTATCCTTTCCAAGAAACAAGTAAGGTCTAGGATATGTATCAAATGAATATTTTATTAATTTAGATAATTTTTTATTATATTCTTTAAGTTGCGTACTATCTAATTTATAAGAAATAGCATTATGTTTCTTAACATTTTCATTAAATATAAAATATACGATTGTAGATACTTTGCCATTTTTAAGTTTTTTCAATAATATATAATTTTTATCTTTTTCTGCTAAACTACTATCATAAATGATATCCATTGTAAACTTTTCATGTCTTGAAGGAAAATCCCATATATTTAAAGCTAATGCTAGAATTATTTGATGCTTATAAAATAGTTCGTCATTATGTTTCATGCCATTTTTTCTATCATATTTAGGTAATTTGTTGATACTATATTGATAATCCATTTGCAACTTATCTAATATTTCAAGTAATTTTTCATAATTGATAAATTGTCTTTTTTCATTTTCAGTTAATATCATATTTTCATCATCTCTATTATTTTCAAGCTCAGTGAATGCTACTTGAAGTGCTGACATTTTATATCTCAACTCACTATCTTCACCAACTAGTAATTTAATTACTCTTAATAATGCTTTGATATCTTTGTTTATAGTAGCTAATGATCTTTTATTATCATTGTGATATTTGAAAATCTCCAATAATAGTTCGCGATTATTGATAGCAACCCAAGATAAATCTTCATTAGTTTTATATTTTGTAAAACATGGGAATGTCTTGATAAAGAATTGGATACGATTGGCATATGCAGCATCTGTTTTAATGTTATTAGCTTTTTGACCATTTATATATAAATTACTATACTTACCTGCTTCAAGTTCTTTAAGAGTTATATTATTTATAATAATATTACTTGCATCCATATTATCCCATTTATAATCAAGTAACATTATAGAATTATCCCATGCATTATTAAATGATTTTCCTAATTCATCACAATGTTTTTTATAATCACTAAATAATTCTTTTAATTTCCAATGGTTATCATTATATAGTTTTGATAATTTATCAGAAATAGTATCATTTATTTCAATTAAATCATTATAGTTACCTTTTATTTTATAGTATTCAACCTTTGACATTATACTTTTATCACTAATATATATTAATAAAATATCAATTTTCCCTATATAATAGAAGAGTAAGGAGAGTACATAATCTTAAAAAACTTTGTAAATTTAAAAGATTATAAAAATAAATGTTTTTTAAAGAATTATGTACTCAATTTTAAATTCATCAAGTATCTAAATTCGTAGGGAAACCTCTTAAATTCTTATTTAAATCAAAATTATCTTCTAAAACAATATCAGCTATATTAACAATATTTTCAAGTGGTGCAGAACTCATAACTAACATGTAAATATGATGATATCTTTAAATATTTTTAAATATATTAATTAGAATATGAGCGATAATTGTGATAATGTTATATCACTAAAACAATATGGACCAACATGTTGGTTCAATAGTATATTAATGGCAATATTATATAGCGATAGTAGTCGTAAATTATTGCTAGAAAAATCGAAAAAATGGAATAAAAAAATAGTATTGTTTAAAACAATAAATTATATATTACATAATAAATATTTGAGAACTAGTAACATAAGCGAAGATTATAAATACTTTGATAAAATACGACCTGAATATTTATTAGATAAATTGTATAAATATAATAAAAAGAAGTTTGCTTTTGATTTAAAAAAACATAAAGGTGGCTATAAATCAGAGATGTATATCAGAAAGGTGTATAAATTGCTTGGTGTTAACGTACTATATTTAGATATCGTAGATAATGATTTATATTATTCACTATTTAATAATATAACAAATATTCAAATTACAAATGGAGTAAAAATTAATTTTAAAATTAAATTTGTTAATGAGCAAACTGTAAAAGAAAAGTTTGAAAATCCAGAAATTATAATAATAACTAATTATGATAGAAATTCTAGTAATAAAAAAATATATCCCAAACATTATAAAGTTGACATAAATTCTAAATTATATAAAAATGCTATAAAGTTAGAAGATGAAATAGTATCAGACAATGGTATAAAATATGTGCAAGATTCAATAATATTAAATAATTGGAATAAAGGAGAAAATAATGTAGGTGGACATTCAATAGCGGGTATAACATGTAGAGGAAATAGATATGTTTATAATGGATGGACAAGAACAACTATTGATCCGAATATCAAAAACTATAATACTGATGATAAAAATGTATGGGAGGAAGTGTTAAATAGAGGAAAAATATTTTATTATAATAATGTATTAAAAGAATCGAAATGGATACCACCAAAGAATGCAAAGATTATAAAATTAAAAGATAAAATATCAATACCATGTGAACTTATGAAATATAACTGGAATATTTCAAATGCTAATGAGTTTTGTTTAAATCCTAAAAAATGTTCATTAGATAAAACAAATCCAAAGGATTTATGTTTTTCATTTAGTAAAGGTAGGAGATGTGTAATATATGTTACTAAAAATATCAAAACTCATGATAAATTAATACATAAAATATCAAAGAAATCATCAAAAATAAAACAAGATAAACCTGTGAAGGTATGTCCAGAAGGAAAAGTATTAAATCCATTGACAAATAGATGTATAAAAATAAAAACAATAAACAAAGTGCGTAAAAATCCATTAAGCAAGCCAGAAAATAATTCGCCAAAAGCGTGCCCAGAAGGCAAAGTGAGAAATCCTAAAACAGGTAGATGTATAAATATAAAACCAATTAAAGAGCCAAAAGCGTGCCCAGAAGGCAAAGTGAGAAATCCTAAAACAGGTAGATGTATAAAATCAAAATAAATATTTATATATATATGTTAAATAATATTTGCTATTATCTATATTTTTCAAATTTTCAAAATTAATTGTAGCATCATTATCATTACAAAAATATAATAGATTATCGAATAAAGCATTATCATCTGTTAAATTATTTGATGGATTAGAAAATATATTTAAAACTTTATAAGTATTTGGAGATGTCTTTCTAAGTAAACAAATATAATTTAAGATATTGTTAATATCATCACTATTATAAATACCTAATAATAAAGTTGAACTAATAAATCTATATTTATTTAACCATATAGTGTCATCAAATATTTTTTTTTGATATGTTAAGCTATTTTTTCTTGACCATTCGTAAAAAGAACTATATACATTGTTATAGTTTAAATAACATATCTTATTATAATTACCACCATCACTACTAAATTTATTAGGACCAATACTTAATGGATATGCATAAGTATAAAATAAAATTTGTAAGAAATTTAAAACAAATAATATTTTGTTCATATTATATATATAATATTATATTTTTTTATATGATATCTTACTATCAATTGAAAAATTTTTTAATATTTTTCATTATACTTAACAACTAGTTCATTATCACAAATATAACATTTATGATTATAAATATTAGCAGATACTTGATTTTTTGTACCACATAATGGTTTAAATATTATTTCTGATCCATTATAATCAAAAATTATATAAGATTGTCTAGTAATATTTGGATAATTATCTGTTAGCTCTCCACTCATTACTTTTTATTGAATTACTATGATTATTGTTTTTTAAAAATGCTAATATATTTAAAGATATTTTTTTTTAAAATATGTAAGGGAAAACATATATATATGTTCTGTAAATACATCTGAATCATCTAAGCAAATATCAAGAGTATTTTTACAATTTCTTTGAGCCTTTCTAAAAGCCCATTTACCTATAATATATTTTTTCATTAAGATATAAATCGTAATTTTCCTTACCAATTGATAATTCACCATCAGGAAATTTAATTATATTCCATATATTAATAATCTATTTTCTTTTGGAAACCAATAACCTTCAAAGTATTCTTCACATATTTTATTTATATTTACAATGTTATTATTAGCATAATTAATGTATTCAAGTTTTCCTGAATCAGAATTATCAAGTATAACATTACTAATTGTATGAATAAATTTTCCAGATATTTTATTATTATGTATATTTAAATTATTAAAAACAAATTTCATATTATAAATAATAAAAGAATTCTTTACCAAATTGGAGTGTTCTAAACCCAATATATGTACCAAAATTATATTTATTTTTGTATTTTAAACATTCTTCACAAGAATGCAATTCTTCGGCTTTTTTCAAAGCTTGTTTAAAATCTTTTCCACACATGATATATTCATCAGACATTATGTTAATAAATCGCTAATTATTCTGGATATAAAATAAAATTCATGATTCTATATCTTTCATTTACACTAATAATTTTAGCATATTTTTTTACATAATTATATATAAAATCATCATTATTTAATACAATATTACGAAATTTTTCATCTTTACTTTTGTTATCATTATAAAATGAATTATATAATATTAAATTCCACAATATTTTATTGATATTCATGTGACCACTGTTGACAAAATTCATAAATAACACATAACTTTTAATATCTTCTAATAAATTCTTGGGTTGAGTATAAGTTATTTTAGAATAAATTTTATCTAATATGCAATCAGGTAATTTATCCCAAAATTCAGTCATAATATAGTTACAATAAATAATAATATATTATCATTTTTTAAATAAGTTATAATTATAATAGAAAAAATGAAAAAGAAAGTAAAGGGTGGAATAGTATATAATTTTGATATAGCAACAATAGGAAAAATATCGGTTGAAAGAGAATACAATAAAAGTGTAGTACTTGACAGAGATGGTTTAGAATTAATGTATGAAATTAATGCTTTTGCACATTCATTTGATTTCATCTCTAAAAATAGTATATTTGAAAAACCAAATGGATATATATTTTTAATAAAAGAATATATACCAGACTTAAAAAAATATTTTATAAATAATTTAAAAAAAACAGTATGTGGGAAAGAAGAATTTATAGATTTGTTAGTTGAAATTTATTCTGATGAAACATTTGATTTGAGTTATGAAAATATTGATACTATATCATTTGTAAAATTATCAGATGCTATGAAAAAACTAACAGATGTTATATTATTTGATGATTATTCAAGTGTTGAAGGTAAACAAGTTATTGAAAGTGGTTTAATTGAAACAAGAGAGTTTTTAAGAAATATTAAGGCTATTTATGGTGAAAATTATAAAAGAGCAAAACAATATAGTGAAGGTATTGAAGATTATTCTTTATCATATTCGAATACCAGTGATTATATACCAAATGTCAGTTTTAAAAGTTATTCAGAAATAAAAGAAAATTTATCAATGCATATATCACCAGATTTTTTTGATAATTTAACAATTGTAATTGGATTTGCTAATGTATTTAGATTTTGTGGGTTATTTAGCAATAGAACAAATGTATATAAATCTCTTAATAATTTATATCATCTACTAGAATTTTACCCTTTATATGGTGACATTGAAGATAAAAAACAATTTATAATAGATGTATATAAAGATGCTCATTATGTATTAATTGAAATAGCAAAAAAAATATATTCAACATGTGTTGGAAGTAATTTAAATAAAACAGTAGTTAAATCGAAGTCATAGTTATGAAAAATGATATTAGAATTTATTATTATAATATTAACAATGAAGAAATTATTTCATATTTCCGACATACATATACGTAATGGTGACAAAAGAGCATCAAGGTATCAAGAATATTCAACTGTATTTGATAATTTATTTATTTCACTAAAAGATAATATTGCTAAATATAGATTAAATAAAAACGATTATTTAATTATTATTACAGGAGATATATTTCATAATAAAAACGTCATAGGTAATTTTGGTCTTGAATTATATAATAAATTTATTAAAGGTCTCACTGATATTGGAACAACAATTATATTTCATGGTAATCATGATAGAAATCAAAATGAAATTGATCAACCATCACTTATATCATCAACAATTGAAATAGAAAATCTTAGAATACTAAAATCAACTCAATCATTTGTTATTAATGATATTGGATATTCTTATATGAATATTGATGATACATTGGATAAAACTTCAACAGTGGGACGTGTTAAAAATCTTCCAGAATTTCCCGATATTTCTAGTAATGTTTCTAAGAAAGTAGCATTATTTCATGGAACATTTGGAAATGTTAAGTTGTACAATGGAACACAAGTTTTAAATAGTACTAATCCTTATCCATTTGAGTGGATATCGCATTTTGATTTTGCTCTACTTGGAGATATTCATTTGCGTCAAAAAGGTATGTATGGTAATTTATTATGGGGTTATGCAGGATCACTGGTACAGCAAAATTATGGTGAAGATATTATAAATCATGGTTATATGATATGGGATATGGAAACGAATAGTATTGAAAATGTCAACGTATATAATCCATATGGTTATATAAATATTGTATATCAAAACAATGACATATATATTCGTAAAAGAGGCAAATATGATGTTTTACTATCTGATGTAGTTACTAATGAATATTTCCCGAAAAATATAGAAATAAGAACATACACAGATATATCAGTTGATGGATATGCAAAACTATATGATATCTTTAATACATATGGTATAAAATATAAATGTCTTAGAAATCGTTTGACAAGCAAAAAAATAGAAAATAAAGCTGAAAAATCTTTGCAAGTCAATAAAGATACATTTATTGAATATTTAAATACAATTATACCAAAAGAATATTATGATAAAGCGGTTGATATAATTAAAAATACTGAGATATTATTATTTGATAGTATAAATTGTCCCGAAGAGCTCGTTGAAGAATGTAATAAAAAAAATAAGGATATATCACTGCTAATTAAAACTTATAATACAAATACTATTATAAATGGTAATAAAAATATTAAATATCCATTCTGTATTGAGTATTTAGAATGGGATAATTTATTTTGTTATGAAAAAGGTAATTCAATAAATTTTGCAAATGCAATAAATAGTACTTTATTAATATGTGGAAATAATGGAACAGGGAAATCAGCAATATATGATATAATATCATTGGCAATTTGGGGTGTAGTTACAAAAGATAAACAATCACAATTTTCAAAAAATTGCATTATAAATTATAAACATAACAAAGCAATTACATCAATAGATATTTCTATAAATGGAAAAAAATATAATATTAAAAGAACATTCAATACAGTATCTAAAAATAATATAGAAATATACGAGTATATTGATTTGGAGAAAATATTAATAAAGAAGAATAATGCCTGTATTGAGTTTATTAAGGATAATCTAGGAACATTAGACGATTTCCTAACATGTAGTATGATAACACAAGTAGTAGATAATGATATTTTACGAATGGATTATAAAGAATGTACAGCAATAATTGATAAGGCTTCAAATATTAATGAAATTTATGAGCTATTCAATCTCTTAAAATTGAGTTTAAATAAATATAAAGATTATAAAAAAACAATAGAAAATAAGCGCGAAGTCTATAAACATATTGTTTCAAAAAATGTTATTGATAATAGTAACAAAAGCGAGCTATTATTGAGTCTGCAAGACAGCAAGCTAAAATATGAAAAGTTAATGGAAGAAAACAATAGAATAGACATAGATATTAATAGTAATAATTATACAGATTTATTGAAACATGAATTTGAATATCAAAAAGAATTGGAAAAAAATACTTATAAAGAATTGTGTGATGAGCTGAATGAATTAAAAGTATATTTTAAAACAAAGTCTTATGATGAAATATTAGCAATTTCAAAAGAATATAATAGCGAAATTGTATTACCAGAAAAATATGATAAACCATGTGAATATGCTTTTATCAAAGATGAAAAAGCTTATGTATCACAGTATAATTTAGATATTAAAAGCGATGCTGATATAACTGCTATACAATTAGAATATGATAATTTAATTTGTGAAATTAATAAAATTGAATCAACGAAACCAAATAAAGCAAATAAACCATTAAGAGATATTAGTGAAATACAAAAGGATATTAGTATCATTTTCAAAGGCGATGATTCATTAAAGCTTCTAAATGAATTTATATATGATAATAAGCAATATGTTAATAATACTTTAACAGAATTGATATCATATGAATGTTATTTAAAATTATTAGAATTAGAAGCAAAACTAACAAAAGAATTGCAAGACTATGATACTAATCACATACAATATGATAAAGAATTACAAGAGCTCTATGTTTCAAAAAAAGAGTTACAAGTTGAGCAAGAGCCAGACAATAAATATGATATTTCAATTGGTGTTGTTAATGATATTTATAAAACCGAACATTCTATTGAGAGCAATAATAGTATTTTAAATAATTGTTACGAGAATTTAGAAAAACTAGATAAACTTAATGGCGATTTAGTTAAATATAATAATGAACTCAGTAACCTAAAATCCAATAAAGATAATGATTATGATCCCAAGTGCAAATATTGTTGTAATAGACCATGGGTAAAACGCATAAAAGTATTAGAAACTATTATTTATGAAACTACGCAGAAAATAGCTGAACTAAATGATAATATATATGTTGATACTAATATTGATTATATAAAAGTATTCAACGATAATGAAAGTAATAAAAACAAATTATTTAATACTGAATTATATAATTCATGGAATACATATAATAACTATCTGTCTACATGTAGACAAATTGATGATAATATAAGTAGTATTATTACAAAAATTAGTGATGAAAGCAATAAAAAGAAAGATAGTATAAAACTATTAGAAACAATACGGATTGATATTGATAAATTTAAAATCAATACAAACATATTATACAATGAATTAGCAGAATATCATGATTATGAAATGTATTGTAAGTATCTTGAATTATATTATGAATTAGGTAATAAAAAAAATATATGTGAAAATAAAATAAAATATAAGAGATATATCGAGCCACGGATTATTAAACTAAAAGAATTAGAATATTCTTATAATAAATGGTATGAATATAATAGATTTGACAATATTATTAAATCACATAGATATATTGAGTTAAGTAAAATAATATTTGACGAGGAAGTTAAGATACTAAATAATAATAATAAAACAATTAAGGAAAAAATTATTAGAAAGAGACAATTAATAGATAGTATAAGTGAATGCAACAATAATATTAAAGATATTACTGAAAAGGTAGCCCAAATAGAAACTATTGAAAAATATAATAACAATAATGTGAATAACTATAACTATTATAGTAAGGAATTAACAAAAATAAATGAGGTTATAACGATATTAGATATCATTATTAGTAATTTTAAAGACTACAAAATAAATCTATATAAAAATCATATATTGAAAAGACTGATAGATAATGCCAATGACTATATTAAGGATTTATGCCATGAAGACACAAAGAAATTTAAGTTAGACTATATGATAAATCAGCAAAAAGATATAATACATATTAATTGGTTAATACATAATGTTACAAATGATAATATAGAACAAGTAATATCTATAAATCAGGCTTCCGGATTCCAGCGATTTGTAATATCACTTGCATTAAGAATGAGTTTATATTCTAATACACAATGTGAACAAATATTTATAGATGAAGGTTTTACTGCATGTGATAAACAAAACTTGTCATTAGTACCAGTATTTTTAAAGAATTTGCTTAATACATTTAGTGGAGTTATAATAATGTCACATATAGATATTATTAAGGATAGCATGGATATTGTAGCAAATATAGAATATAATAAGAATACAAAGGTATCATCAATTAAATACAATATTTAAAGATTTATTGTTACATTATTATAGTTATATAATGAGTTACCATTTTTTATCATATGATATATCTGGGGATTTAGGAGAACAATTATTTCAATTATCTAATATATATAAATTTGCAAAAGAATCTAGGAAAAATAATATTATAAGAAAGATTGTTTTTAAAAAGGGTAATAAATATTGGGATACAATATTTTGCGGATTATTTAGATTATATGAAGATGGCGTATATGATACTATAAAGTTCAAAGAAGTATCACGAGACGTCAGTAATTATTATGGTGAAAGATCTAATATAATGTTAAAGGTTTCTAAATATGAATTTTGTGATGATATTAGAGAGAAAATGACTAAAATAATATATAATGATGAGGATTTAATGTATAAAGCATATTATAAATATAAAGAAATACTTGATTATTATGGAACAGATACAAAAGATAGTGATGTAGTTTGCTTAGATTATAGAAAAGATATTGATATTAATTATTATAAAGAAGCATTAAATATAATTGATATAAATGACCTAGTAGTATTTTGTGATAACAAAGATGATATTATAGATTTATTTGATAGCAAATATAATATATATTATGTTGAAAATGTTGATGTGGAATTAGGATTAATATTATATTCAATGTTTCAATACAATATATTATCAGATAACTTAGAATATCTCTGGGCAACTTATATTAGCCATTATGATGTTAAAAAGATTATTGCACCTGAAAAATTAAGGCAATATAATAATAAATATATTAGCAATTACTTATAATTATTTTTTCAAATATATATAAAAAGTATTGTATTAATTACTAATAGAAAAATGTCGTTGTTAGGTGCGAGTTTGTCTAAAAATTTATCGTTTAATAATGTTGAAGAAACATTTAGAGTTGTCACTTCAAAAGAAAAAGTAATAGATACTATTAAAAATTGTGATAGTGTTAATTATGATATTGATGAAATAGTTAGTAAGAATATAATTGGTGAATTATTAAATACTCATGAAACACGAGAATATGGTTTAAAATTAATTAGTATACTATGTAAAAAGCAGCCTAAAATAGAGAGCTACGTGATTGATTTTTTACCTGTTGTACTTGAATCGGCGAGTGATAAAAAATCAAATGATATTAAAATACAGGCTAACATAACAGGTAGAGATATTGTTAATATTGTTAGTATTTATGCGACTGATAAAATAGAAGCTTATTTATTTCAAGGTATAGCGAGTACTAATTGGCAAACTAAGCTATTAGCATTAGAATTGCTAGGATTATTTTCAGATAAATCAGTAATGCCATTTTCAAAAACACTATATAATGTAATGCCAGTTGTTTCAAATGCAATGTGGGATACAAAACGAGAAATTAAAGAAGCTGCAAGGGAAACTACACAGAAAGTGATGAATACATGTAATAATAAAGATATAAAGGATTTGATACCAACTGTAATTGATACCATTGAGAACCCCGAGAATGTTGCTGAAACTTTACATAAAATATCATCAACTGTATTTGTACAATCTGTTGATAATGCTACTCTATCTATAATAGTTCCTATATTACTTAGAGGATGTCAAGAGAAAAAGGTAGAAAGTAAACGGAGAGTATGTGTGATTGCCGATAATATGTGTAAATTAATAGATTATCCACAAGAAGCTGCAACATTTTTACCTGAACTTAAACCGCTTATTACAAGATTATCAGAAGAGCTCTCAGAACCAGAAGCAAGAATTATGGCTAAAAAGTGTCTTAGAACACTTAATAATATAGAAGAAAGTGTTAATATTTATTCTGCAACAAAAGAATTAAGTCAAGATGATATATATAAAATTATAAATAAATATGTAAGTAATGATAAAATAACAGAAATAAATGTCAAACATTTATCATCAATATTTTCATCAATGATAAAAGGTATGTTATTTGATGAAAGTGAATGGAATAAACTACTATTCTATTATCTCGCACCTACCAATGAAAACGCTAAGGCAATCTATGATGAATGTTATAGAACTTGTGTTCCAAAAGAAATACAAGAAGATGAAAATGATGATGGTGATGATTTATGTAATTGTGAATTTTCTCTTGGTTACGGAGCTAAAATATTGCTCAATAATACTAGATTGCATTTAAAACGTGGTAAACGTTATGGTATTTGTGGATATAATGGTTGTGGTAAATCAACGCTTTTAAGAGCTATATCAAAAGGACAAGTAGATAATTTTCCTCAACCCGATGTTTTAAAGACAGTATATGTTGAACATGATATTCAAGGAGAATATACTGATTTAAAACTAATAGATTATATAAAACTTGCAAATGGCGACAAAACAGAAGATGATATCTATAATAAATTAATTGAATTTGGATTTTTGGCTGATGATAAATCAACAGCTTATATTAAGTCGTCTATATCAGATTTATCTGGTGGATGGAAAATGAAATTAGCATTATGTAGCGCAATTTTGCAAAACCCAGATATATTATTACTGGATGAGCCTACAAATCATTTAGATGTAAATAATGTTAAATGGCTGGAAGAATTCTTGGTATCACAAGATGATAAAACTTCATTGATTATATCCCACGATACAGGATTTTTGGATAGAGTAACAACAAATATAATACATTATGAAGATAATAGAAAGCTTAAAAATTATAAAGGTAATTTGGAATCATTTGTAAAAAGAGTACCCAGAGCAAAAACTTATTATGAATTATCAGATGATAATTTATCATTTATATTTCCGACACCGGGAACATTAGAAGGAATTAAATCAAAGGGGAAGGCTATTATTAAAATGGAAAATTGTACATATAAATATCCTAATAAAGATACACCAACAATATATAATGTAACACTTCAAGCTTCATTAAATACACGTGTAGCAGTTACAGGACCAAATGGAGCAGGAAAATCAACAATTATAAAGATATTTTGTGGTGAAATAAAACCTGATACAGGTGCTGTATGGAGACATCAAAATATGCGTATAGCTTATATAGCTCAACATGCTTTTTTTCACTTAGAAAAACATTTAGATAAGACACCAAATGAGTATATACAATGGCGCTATTCTTCTGGTGAAGATAGAGAAAAATTAGAGGAAAAAACACATGAAAATGCGGCTGAAACTACCGAAAAAGAGCAGGTTTTTAAAAATGAGGATGGTACAGTTGATAGAGGCATTATAGAATATTTATGTTCTCGTAGAAAAACAAAAAGATCATATGATTATGAAGTAAAATGGTTAAATAAGGAACATGATAAAAATACATGGATATCAAAAGAACAATTAGAAGAACGTGGTTATTCTAAGATGGTGCAAAGACTTGACCAACAAGAATCATTACGTCTTGGATTATCTAGTAGATCATTAACAACAAAGTTTATAGAGAAACAATTAAATGAAATAGGAATAGAAAGTGAATTTGCTACACATTCTCGCATACGTGGTTTATCAGGAGGACAAAAAGTGAAGGTAGTAATAGCTGCGTGTATGTGGAATAATCCTCATATATTAGTTATGGATGAACCTACGAATTATTTAGATAGAGATTCGCTTGGTGCTCTTGCAGGAGCTATAAAAAAATATGAAGGTGGTGTAGTATTAATATCACATAATAAAGATTTCACAGATAATATATGTTCTGAGAAATGGATTGTTAATAAAGGGTATTTAAAGAGTGAAGGTGAAGTGCAAAAATACGAAAAAATAACTAATATGCAAGAATTTCAAGATACCGTTATGGATTCACTTGGTAACGAAATAATAGTTAAAAAAGAAAAGGTATTATCAGCAAGAGAAAAGAAAAAATTAGAGAAAAAGAAACAAGAACGTAGAAATAAAGGGTTGCCAATAGATTCTGATGAAGATTATTAGATAATATTCATTATCTTTCTAATTTATTTTATTAAATACATATATAATAATATAAGATTTAATCAATATATTATTATATGACAAGTAATATACCATTGTGGACAAAAAACAAATATATCACATCTGGATATAGAAGTCAAAAAAATAGATTAAAATGTCTGATTAGTATATTCAATATACATAATGAAACAATAAATATATGGACACATATGATGAGTTTAATTTATTTTGTTTATATTTTAATTATAAATAATAATAATAATAATATTATAAAATTATATGATATAGTTTCAATAATATGTTTTGCTATGTCAACATGTTATCATACATATATGCCAATATCATATAAAAATTATCTATTATTGTTAAAATTAGATTTATTTTCAATAATACTAAATATAGTTACTTCAAATATATTAATATTTTATTATTGGTTTTGGTGTTATAAAATAATAAGGGATATTTACATGTTTTTTTCTGGATTATACTTGGGGATAGGAATAATTATATTATTGAAAATAGATATTATAAAAAAATACAATTTTATATTAGCTTATTATAGCTTATATAATGTGTGCATTATAATAAGTTATATTCATATATATTATATAACTGATGGTGATGTTGATAAAATAATTAAATATACATTTGCAAAACCATTGAAATATTTTTTAACAGGATTTATAATATATACTACAAAAATACCAGAAAGATTATTTCCTAAATTTTTTGATATAATAGGTAATAGTCATCAATTATGGCATGTTTTTTCTTCAATTGGAATATATTATTATCATGAAGAAATTATAAAAAATATAGAATATAGAAAGTTTGACAAATGTGATTATTACGAGCTTATCGCAAGCAATGCGAGCGCCACGCCAGCTCTAACATTAAACTCTTTGATTTGATTTTCAATTTCTTTCTTTTTTTTAATTAAGATGTCTTTGACATCTTCTAATTCTTTTTCGTATATCCAATATCTATAATTGCCATTAGGCAATGATATTGGGTATTCATCCAAATCGAATAATACGTATCCACTTTCGCGCAATAATTCTTGTTCATTATTGTCTTCTGCGAATTTATCATAATAATCTGAATGTTTGCCCTCGTACATCATTTCCATCCATGCTTCGTCGATGAAATTCATTGTTTCATCTAACTCTTTTTTTGTTTTTTGGATATCTATAATATCCTCTTTGTTGTATTCGAATTTGAGATTTTCATCCAAATTGTTGAAGAACTGATAGCAGTCGCGTTGGAGGTAAGATCCATGTATCGGCATTTTGCCTATAAGATTATAATTTATAGGAATATATTCAATTTTTATAAAAATTAGAACAAATTTATTCAGCAATCAACATAGAATGTTTGAACAGGACTAATAAATCCAGTATTTTTAGATATAATGCGATAATGAAAGTGTTTACCAAGTGTCTTAGTAAAAAATTTATTAATTTTATATTTATCTGGACAGAATATACGAATATCTGCTTTACCATTTTTAACAATAGATAATCCTGAATTATTAAAACCATTATATGCATCATAAGGATTTGAAATTATATTACCAGTATTATTAGATGCCCAATAAATTACCTTTGTTCCATCTTCATAATCTTTCATATCAACACTATAATTTATATTAGCACCATTTGGATATTGTGAATCTACGAATAAATTACTAGGTATAAATGTTACTCCAAGAAATGGCAAGTATGTTTCTTTTTTTAATAATAAAAAAACGACTGCTATCAATACTATTATAGATAATATACGAACTATAATATTGCAATTATCATCCAATAATATATATGATGCTGAAATTAATGAAAAAAACATTATAATCATATATAGTATAATATTCAAATACAAATCAGTTAAAAATACTTTATTCATTATTACTATATAAAAAGAATAAAACATTCAGCCCTTATAAATTTCATCAGCCAATCCCATTTTAATACTTTCAACAGCATTAAATTGAATATCTTTAATAAGTAAATTATTTAACATTTTTTTGCTAATTTTAGTTTTTGTCAAATAAATTTTATTAATATGATCTTGAATTTTTACACAGTTTTTATATGTATCGTCAATATATGCAAGCTTTCCCCAGCATCCAGAACGCAATTCATGAACTAATACGTATGCGTTTTCTCCAATATAACGTTTATGACCGTGAATGCTAATAATGGTACCAGCTGATGAAACATCACCGTCAATAACAGTATTAACAGGTATTTTTAGATTATTCATACAATCAATAATGGAGAATGCTGAACTAACACATCCACCATCAGTTGTAATATGCAAATAAATTTCAGGGTCTACTTTTGTTGTTATAGCTTCCATTCTAAGTGTAGTTTCTAGAATTCTAAGTTGCTTACATAGTTGAAATGCTGATTTAGGAGTAATATTATCTGAAAAATAAATATGATTATTCATGGTATAAATATTACAATCATTCAATTTTTCAATATTATCATCATCATCTTCTACATTACCCTTCTTTCGTTTTCGAGAAAAATCCATTATTAATATATAAAATTGCTATAATCTTATATTGTTTTGATATAAAAAAAGAGTACATAATTTTATATTTATTTAAATTTTATAAACTTTATAGAATTTTAAGAGTTTTAGAGAATTATGTACTCATTTTTTATTATTAATTAATATAGAGAGCTATGCAAAATATAGCTAGTATTATAGCTATAACTATTGTATTTATAACAGCTACTATATATTTTAATAAAGAAATTAAGAACATTTTCAATAATTATAATGTTGAGAATTTTAATGTTAATAATAGCGATATTGGTTTAAAATGGGTATATGAAACGAATAAGGAACCAGATGGTAATAAAATAAATAATAATAAATTATATGATATTTTAAAGATAAAATTTGTATACCCGGTTATAATTACTCGTGATGAATTAGATTCAATGGAATTAAAAGATTTGACATATGATACGTATATTGATGTCGATGGGCGTTATTTCAAACCTTATAATGCAAAAAAAATATATTTAGAAGAAATTGGTAGAAGATGGGTAAAATTAGGTAAGGAAACCGAATTATATGTAAAGGATAATTATACTGAAATTAAGAATAATAGTATAAAAGAAGCTATAAAATCAAAAGTAATAGCAAAAGATTTTGAGACAATTGATGCTGCGATAGTTTATAGCTTTACACGAAGAGAGTACAATAATATGATAGGTAGCACTGTATTAACACATGATTCTTATATAATTGTTGACGATAATATTTATCAACCGTATTATCCAACAGAGATAGTTAAAAAAGATATTGAATCTAGTGGACTAAATGCCGAATATATTAAAAGTCATGGATTAGATGCATCATTTACTGGTTCAACAGGTATCCAAACACAAAATATGATGGATACTTATTCGTCAACTGATGCTTATAAAACTGATGCTACAAATGCAGAATTAAGTATGAATACTAATTATATGTATTACAGACAAAGTGGAGATGATTTGGAGAAAACAATTATGGATCCAATAAATGATACATATTTACCATACAATGATGTTAAATATAATGATGATCCAGAAACTTTATCAGAAAATAAAATAAATGAATATGTAATAATTGATATATATAAATCTTTATTAAATAGACAACCTAAAAGAGATGAATTAAATAAAAACTTACAAGAATTTTATGAAAAGCAAGGGAATGAAGAGAAATTAAAAATGAAGATATACAATTCAACAGAATATAAAATGATAGTTAAAATGCAATCGAATGATATAGAACCTGGATTAATTAGACACATATCACATACAAAACTAATTGATGGAATAGAACCATTATATAAACAAAATTTTTATAAAAGTATACCTGAAAAAATGAAAGTTCCACTAAAACAATGTTATATACATTTACAATATAATGATTATTTATTCAAAGCTATGTTAATTCACGATAAATACAAAGATTTTGAAAAAAATGTGATGAGAGAATATATTATGACAGATAAAATACTTTTAGATATATTTAACGAACATTTTGTATTATATGAATTAAGATTAATAGCAAATGAATTAAAACGTCGAGATATAATTAAAAGGAAGGCTTTTGAAACACCTATAGCTTTACATACTGAATCAAGCAATAAAGCAGCAAGTAGCATCGATAGTAACGAAACTAACATGAATAGTGGTAAACATATATCGGATATTGTTAAGGATAGTAATAGTGTATTCAATATTAATATAACAATCGATGATAAAAATAAAGATGAAAGCAAACCATATAGTAAGACAACAAAAATAATAAATAATGGTAATAGCGATATTGCAGAAAATGGCGATGAAGAAACTGGAACATTAACAAATGGTGATACAAAAGTATCTGGTAAATCAGGAGAATCATATAAATCAAAAAAAGAAGTATATTCTAAGATAGATAGTATTATTCCCGAATATAAAGAACATCCAAAAGATGAAATTGTAATAAATAGTAAAACAGGAAAAAATGAACCATATAATAAAGTGCACCGCGATTCAAGTTATAGAATAGGTAATAGAATTTATAATCCATTAACATATAAGCAGCAATATAGAGGACATCCCGGATATAGACCGAATGTCTGCTCGTATGGCACTGAACAAGTTGTAAACCCTGTTTTATTAAAAAATTCTAATTTATTTCAAGGAACAGATATTGAATATGCATTTAATAATACACAAGTTGGTAGTATAATGCCAAAATTTGAATATAGAGAATATGAAGAAATAAATTAAAATATATGTATATATTAGATTAAAAGAAAGTATTATGGTACAGGAAGAATATTTAGAATATGAAGGTGGATCTGTAAAAGTATATACTGGTCCAAAAAATGGCAAATTTATAATTAATAAAAAAGGAAAAAAGGTATATTTAAACAGAAAATCTCTATCTGAAAATGTTAAATATACACCAAAAAAAACTAAGAAAAATAAGTAGAAATATTAATTATATTTATTTAAATTAGATAACATATGTCATCTAATGCAATAGATAATATAATTGACAAAATAGAAGAAAAGCAGTTAAAAACTGTTTATAAAGAATATAGTAACGTTATTAATATTATATCGGATTTTGTTGTTAAAAAAAAATTAATATTATACGGTGGTCTAGTAATTAATTTAGCATTGCCAAAAAAAAACAGATTTTATAAAGATTATACGATTAATGACTATGACTGTTTTTCGAAAAATCCAATGAAGGATTCATTGGAATTGGCTAAAATAATTAAAAAACATAACTATAAATTTATAAAAATTAAAAAAGCAAAACATGATGGTACATTGAAAATATATGTATATGGAAAGCAAATATTTGATATTACAATGATGCCACCAGAAAAGTATAACAAATTATTAAAATATACAAACAAAAAAGAAAATAAATTAAAATATTACAAAGAAAAATATAAAACTATTCCCATTGAATATATGAAACATAATTTATATTTTGAATTATCGCGCCCGGATCAATCGGGGTGGAGATGGGAAAAGATTTATAAGCGTCTAAATCTATTAATAAAATTTTATCCATCTAAAAAAAGTAAGTTTGTCATAAAAAAATGTTTATGTATAAAACCTCAATATAATGAAGTTACTAAATTATTATTAAAACATATTAAAGAAAATAAATATCCATTAATAGATAGTTATCCATTGAGGTTATATAAAAAGGGTGATTGCTGCTATCGTTTAAGTAAATCATCTCAGTATGTAACTATTTTATCAAATACATATACAAAAACTAAGGATGATATTATTAAAATATTAAAAAGTAAATTATCTAAAAAAGATTATAAAATATCTGTTAAGCATAATGTCGTTGATTTGTATAATATATACGCATCATATTCAATTAAAATAATAGACAATAAAACAAATGAAGAATTTAACATAATAAAAATTATATATAATAAAAATGAATGTTTTTCTATAAATGAAAAAGATGGGTTTGTTACAGGTAGTATTGATACTAACTTATACTTTTTATATGTAGAATATATTAGAAATAAAATATATTCAAATAAAGTTCAAGAAGCAAAAGAGAATCTTTACTATATAAATCAATATGAAGATTACATCAAAAAATATATTAAAGATGATGTGCGAAAAAGATTAAAAAGTGATTGTTATGGTACAATAGATAATGAAGAAGAGATAAAAAGAGCATGGAAGCAAAAACTAACAATTAAATATTTAAGTTAAAAAATCTTAATCTGACTTTGATTCTTCATTATCACTATTATCACTATTATCACTATTATCAATATTATCAATATTATCACTATTATCAATATTATCAATATTATCAATATTATCACTATTATCAATATTATCAATATTATCACTATAATTATATTCAACTACCAGTAAATTATTATTTTTATCTAGAATTAGTTTATCTTTGCTATCTAATTCATTTAAGAAATCAATCATTCTAATTCTTTTAATTTTTTTAATATCACCAAATAAGTTCATTGTAGCTCTATTATGCATACTTATAATAACACTATCATATAATGGTAAAAATAAATTTAATATTAAATAAAAGTTAGTTATAAAACTATAATATATAGTTTTGTAATTACAGATGATATTCATTTATTATTAAAATATGAATGGTTCTTATATGATTTTAGCAAATACTTTTTTTAAGTGTGTATATACATACTGATAATTTAACTGAATCAATATTTGTATTTGGTATATTAGCAAAATTTTTATCTTTTAAATTTAAATCAAAACGTTCCAATGTATTTATCACAGGATTAAACATATATGTAGCAGAATCAGAAAAGCTACCAGTACTTGTACCAATATGAGATACTGATTTATTTTTACTATTAACTGTGCTATTATCTGTATATTCTACTTTTTCTAAATATTTAACTATATTAAAATTATTATTACTATCTTTAATATATGTTGTAGAACGTTCAATATTATTTAACATAACAAAGAAACAATCTTCATATGACTGATATGAAGCCGAAGCAGATGTTATTATTATTACATCTATTAGTTGTAAAGCAACAGCATTTTTAATTGTATCATTAAACTTAAAATAGCATCCAAAATTATTACCATTATTATTAATACCATTATTTGAATCTAAATTAATAATAATTTTGTCATATTCGAAATTATTATTTAAATCTACTTCCATTTATATATTTTTACCTTTATATTTAAAGCATATTTTATTTGATGAAAGAATAGCACTATAAATATGTTATTCATCTTTAAGACTTAAATATTAATTACATTAATAAATATAGATGATTTTCTCTCTTTATATAGAGTTAAAATATATAAAGATATTTTACATTAAATAAGTATTAGAAAAATCAGAAATAATGGGTAAAGAAGACGAAATCGCCGCGGGTTTTGACATTGGTACTACAACAAGTTGCGCGGCTATTTGGATTAATGATCGTGTAGAAATTATTCCAGATACACAAACAGGATCTCGTATTATACCTTCATATGTATCTTTTAGTGAAACCGAGAAACTTGTAGGTGATGCAGCAAAAA
>Ga0208784_1000184_pt1 | contig 32460 bp, 20 predicted proteins | sample DEB19_08_DNA_FD_184531 | JGI IMG/M metagenome (GOLD analysis project Ga0208784, IMG submission 184531) | Aqueous microbial communities from the Delaware River and Bay under freshwater to marine salinity gradient to study organic matter... | ecosystem: Environmental > Aquatic > Marine > Coastal ... | reverse complement strand
AGAGACGCCAAATTATGAGCAAGATATGTGCTATGCAAGAGGATAAGTAAATGGCGTATATTAAACCAAGATTTATAAACTTAAACATTATTAAAAAGCAAGTTGTTCGTGTAGAGAAACTTGTTGGGGAAAAATATAAAATTAAGGATGTTTCAATTAAACGTCAGAAATTATTGACGGAAAGAAAAAGATTTGAGCAAAAAGAAAAGAAACTGGAAGATAGGGGAGACTCGAATGAAAAGCAGGTATCCAATAAAGTTTCAGTTCCAAAACTTGGATTTTTGGATGTTATAAAAAACTTTTTGTTTAAAGTTTTATTTGGTGCTTTTGTAATTAAACTATTACCTCACCTACCAAAACTCAAGGGAGTATTGATTGGTGCGATGAAGTTTAGTGATTTTATATTAAACTTCTCTGGAATGTTATTGAATTCTTTTGTTACTTTTGTAGATAGGGTATACCAAGTTGTTGATTTTGGAAAACAGCAAGCAAAACTTTTAGGTGGTGATGCTGGTTTAAAAAATTATGATAGAACTTTGGATCTAGCAAACAAAGTAATGAACTCTATGTTTATTGCTGGTATGTTGTTTTCTGATTTACTTGAAAGCGATTCTAGATCAAATGTTCAAATGGAAGCGGTTGATGTCGTAAAAGATAGGGTAGTTCAACAAGGAGCACAAAGAGCAGTACAGCAAGCGGCATTAAGAACCGCTGGTCAAATTAGTGCTCGTGCTGCAGCAGGAGTTGTTGCTGGCGTTGGTCTTATATCTTCTGCGTTGGGCGAGGGGATGTTCCAACTTCGTAAATTTACAACGAAGGTGGAGCGTGATGCATATGCTGGACTAGCAGAAGCACAGAAAGATCCAAACCCCTTTATGAGATTTTTGAAAGTTGGATTTTATAATACAATTGCTATTCCTGGATTAAGGTTTTACAACTTCTTATCTACTGGTGTTGGAACTTTACTTGATATTATTGGAGCACCATTTAGATACGCAGTAGAGTTAATTAATTTTGGTATAATGTCTTTGACCGGTGATAGTGAAGGGATAAAAAACCAAAGAGAAAATCTTGGAAAACTTGATGCAAGAATAAGAGAACAGTTAAGGCAGATTGTAAATACCCTGAGTTTTGGGATGCTTGCAAAACAACAAGGATCTTTTGGAAGTTTGTTTGGTAATCAAGCAGTAAAGTCTATGGGGTATGCTTCTGGGGGTGCTGTGACCCGTGGTGGTGAATATGTTGGAGCAGCAACCCGAACTGTTGGAAAAAGAGTAAAAGCAAAAAGAGTTGTTGCTATTCCAACTGCACCACTACAACCTGGATCTGATGTGGGCGGACTTATACCTTATGAGGGAAGTAAAGTACCAAAAATTCAAACCTTTTATCCCAATCCATTTGATCCTCAATTTTTAAACTCATATGAGTACTTAAAGTCTTCATATGATATTGCTTCTGACTCTAAATTTTTGCATCCATTACTGGAGATAAGTATTAAAAGTTTATTTGGAGATAAACCTGCAGAGAGTGATTTTAAAGCAGTTGGTGTAGGAATGAATAATTTTATTAATGATATGTTGGATACGATTAAAATTCCTGGAACTGATAGTGTTATTAGTGATAAAACTGGACCTGTTGATATAACCAATTGGGCATCTCGTTTAGCAAAAGACTCTCTTATGAGTCCTATAAATTCAATTTTATCCGATTTAGTTAATCAATTAAAGTTAAAGAAGAGCACTTCTTCAGGAGAAAAAGAATCAAAACCATCTTCCGGTGGAACTTCTGGTGGCGAAAATCCATTAGCACAGTTTGGTGGGGAAGCGCAGTTTGTAATTGGTGATAGTATTGCTCACGGATTTGCTGGAAGGTCTGGTAATGGATCTGAAAGTGGAGATACTATGGTTGGTAGAAGTTCTGCTGCTGTTCTTGCAATATTAAAAGCAAGAGGTGATGCACTAAAGGGTGCTTTGGTTGATCTATCAACAGGTATCGCTAACTCTACTGGTGATTATACTTCTGTTGAAGAGCAGTTAAAGTATTTAAAATCTATAGGAGCAAGAGTTAGAATTCTTGGTGTTGCTAATGATTATAGCAAATCAAAAGGTGGTATTAATGAAAAACTTGCACAACTTGCAAGTAAATATGGATTTTATTTCTATGGTGGTTATAGAGGAGGAAAAGATAAACTCCACGGAACTGATGAAGATTATACTAATTTAAAGTCAAAAAGAGAAAAAGACGTTTTAAATAATGCATCTACTATTAGTGGATCTGGTACTGGAAAACCTGGAGAATTATTGGCTTCTGGTGCTAAAACAACATATTATGATCCATCTTTAGGAGGAATAAATGCTAGTGGATATAAAACAAAAGATGGATTACCCGCAACGTCTACTGGAGAAGGATATAGGTCAAATGTTTTTTCTGCTGCTGCATTTCCACCTTTACTTTCAAGACTACCATTATCAATGACTGTCCCCGCAAGAGGATTCCCTGGAGGAAGAACTCTTAAATCTCCTTTTAATGTTATAGTAACATCACCAAATGGGAAAAAAGCAGTAATACGAGTTAATGATGTTGGTCCTGGAGTTAGCGGACACTCTGGTAATCATATGCTTGATTTGAGTGTTGCTGCAAAAAATTATCTTGGGACTGGTGAAGGATATACTATTCATATGGCTTCTTCCGGTTCTAGTCCCGGCCCATTAAAACAAGCACACGATGGAGGATATGTAGATAAAACTCAAAAAGTCTTAACTCATCCAGGAGAATATGTTGTTGATGCTGACTCGGTAAAACTTTTTGGAATAAAATTCTATGATATTATTAATCAGGTAGAGACAATTTCCCAAAGAAAAAATGCTGCAGAATCTTTAATCTCTATTTTAAGTCAATATACTGAAGACGGATTCCCAGAAACAGAAGAAGATAATACATACTATGTTCCAGAACAATCAACAATAACTGTAATTCCTCCTTCTATTATTCCTATAGGTGGTGGCGGATTTGGAATGGGTGGATCTGGTGAAGATCCATCTCAAGATGGTCTTTATATGTAGTAAATAGTATATAAACAAAATTAGATATGGCTAATACTCCAATTACTGCTGCACAATCTAGAGACTATAATATTGCACAGTGTCTTATCACATCTAATGACGGTAAGAACAAAAAAGACATATCTACTATTATAACAGATTTATATTATTATGAAAGTGTTCTGAATCCAACTATTAAATCTAATTTGATTTATGTTGAAACTGGTAAAAGTGTTGATGTTGAGGGGAGTTTAAAAACATTAATTGAAGGTATGCCTTTAGTTGGAACTGAAAAAACTCAACTCAAAATTTCAGATCCAAATGGGGTTGAGATTTCTGTTGATTTGTATATTGATAGTATTAATCCTCTTAAACAAGATACGCAAAAAACTGCAGTAACTCTTAATTTGGTTTCCAAGGAATCAATTCTTAATTATAAAACAGTTTTAAATACAAGATTTGATGGAAAGATTTCTGACCATATTCAAAAGATATTAACAGATCAAAGTTATCTTGGAACAAAAAAGAAATTAGATATAGAAGAAACTGAAAATAATTATAATTTTATAGGAAATAATCGTAGACCTTTTTATGCAATACTTTGGCTTGCTAAAAAGTCTGTACCAAAAACTCAAAAAGCAAAAGGTAATAGTGCTGGATTTTTCTTCTTTGAAACTTCTGATGGATTTAAGTTTAAATCAATAGAAGGTCTTTTGTCGGAAACTGATCCCAGTGGTGGAAAAAAAGAATATAAAAGTTTTGTAAATAACCAAACTCCAGATGGTAGAGGTGCAACAATACCTGCTGGATATTCTGGAAAAGTATTGGAACATAATGTTGATACTGCAACTGGAAATGTTCAATCTAAATTAGAAATTGGAACTTATTCAACCAGAACAATATTGTTTGATCCTTTTAGTTGTTATTATGAAGTCATTACTCCAAATGCAAGTGCTGATAGTGGAAAACCAGGTGCAGAAAGTAATTTGCAAAAGGCAGGAAAAGAACTTCCAAAATACAATAAAGAGTTTAATCGAACAGAAGCAAATAAAGATTTTTCTAGAACTCAATATATGTTGATTGATAAAGGGTCATTACCTACTGGAGATTCTCAACAACAAATTCAAAAATCAAAAGAAGAAAATTTTGATCCTAAAAATATTTTAAACCAATCTGTAATGAGATATAATCAATTCTTCTCAACTCAGGTTACTATTACTATTACCGCAGACTTTAGTTTGCACGCAGGAGATTTGATTTTTGTAGATTCTCCAGAACTATCAAATAAAGATACTCAAGATTTTAATGAAAAGTTTGGTGGATTTTATACGATTGCGGAGTTATGTCATTATATAAGTTTATCTAATGGTGGATATACTAAATTAACATTAGTCAGGGATTCTCTGGGCAAAAAAGGAACTCCAAATTATAATGCAATATAAAGTTGTTAAATAGTATTATCAAATAATAACGCTAACTATGGACAGCGTAGAACAGCATATTGATCACGACAAAAAAATTCTTGATGATCCATTGGTATCTTCCCAGGCAAGAAGACATACGCAAGAAGAATTGGAAGCACTTGAAAGATGGGTAGAAACACATCCAGAGGATCATCACGATCCTACTTCTTTGGAATTATATTGTAATGATAATCCAAATGCACTCGAATGTAGGATGTATGACGATTAATGACTGAAGGTACTTTATTTAATTCTGGTTTTCTTGGTGCAAGTTTTAACTGGTGGATTGGACAAATCGCCAGTGATTCAACTTGGCGAGATAATATGCTCGCCGGAAAATTTGAAAGTAAGGATCAAGTTCCTGGTTGGGGTCGTCGTTATAAAGTTCGCATCATAGGTCTTCACGATCAGGGAGAAACTGAAGTACCTTCAGATCAACTTCCTTGGGCTCAGTTGATGTATCCTGTGACCGCTGGCGGTGGTCAAACAAATGCAGGTGCAACTCCGAACCTAAGGCAAGGAATGTTTGTCTTTGGTTTCTTCCTTGATGGGCAGGAACAACAAGTTCCTGTGATTATGGGAGTTCTTGGGAATAATGCCCAAACAGAACTTTCGACAAAAATTGGCGATAGTCGTGTAACAAATACTCAACCAGGAAGTCTTGCAACAAGTGGATATGCAACTCCTGCAGATGGAAATAAGGATCCAAATGCAAAGGTTCCTGATGATGGACTTGTAATTAATAAACCAAAGTCCAAAGAACAATCTGAGGAATGTGCTCCTCCACCACCTGGAGTAGCGACAAATGAGTTTGGATTAAGAGCAGATAAATCTTTAACTTCAACTCAATTTCAAGACCAACAAAGTGCTCTTGCTGAAGCAGAGGCAAGAGGATTAACTGGGACTGAAAAAGATAATTTTGTTCAACAAGCAGTTTCTTCTGGTATCTCGGCAAGATGTAAGGAAGCAAATTCTCCAACTTCTCCATCTCAACCTGGGGCAACAAAAGAAAATGTTGATGCAGTTCACGAACAATCAAAAGCAGATGTAACAAGAAATGATTATTATCAAAGAAAAACTGTCTTAATGTCTCCTTGCGATGTTCCAAAATCGGCATTAAAAGCGATTCAAACTGAATTAGAAAATTTAACAAAAGATATTGATAAAGTTTTAAATGCTGCTGAAAGTTATGTTGATGCAGTTTCAAGTAATCTTCCTGATGTTCAGACTTTAATTTCTAAGTTTTCTGGTGTTATTGCTAAGTATATGAAAGTTGTTTTTGATAAAATTATGGAGTATACTTTAAAGCAAATTAATAAAGGACTGGCAAAAACGGTAGAACTTATGCCTCCAAATATGAGGCAAAGGTATTTTGATATTAAAACAAAAATTACTGAATTAATATCTTGTTTATTTGGTAAAATTGTAAATGGATTAGGAGAACAAGTACAGGGATTATTAGATCAACAACTTAAAAAGGAATTACCTCCTAAAAAGACAACTCCTCAGGGAAATGAAATACCACAAACTCCAATTACTCCAATATGTTCTGTTGAAAAATTAACTGGTGATCTTATTTCTCTCAATATGGATGAAATGACTACTACAGTTAATAGTGTTTTGGATAATGTAAATAATTTTTTAAATGATACTCTTTCTGAAATAGGATCTATTACAGAGACAAAAGACTTAATTGGAGGAATTAGTGGAAGTATAACTTCTGCATTAAGTTTTGAAAATATTACGTTAAATATTTTTGGATGTGATTTAAAACCCAATTGTCCTGCATCTGATTATTATACATTACAAAATGGTAGCGGTGCTGCTGAAGAACCTCAGCAACCAAGACCTGCAGAAGTTGATAAAGCAGCGCAACAACCAACTACAGCACCTGCTACAACTCAAACTCCATTTGCTCAACCAAGTCAGAATCAACCTGATATTGATTTTGGAACTAGACAAGAAGCAGTTCAAGCAGTTGAAAGTGGACAGGTTACACTTTACTAATAAATATCAGTAATAAAAAGTAGGATATGTCTTTTAATTTATTTGGTACTCCAACTACTGATGATATTAAAGTCGGATACATAGATCCGACTTTGGGGTATGTTGATGGAGTCACTATATGTCAGGCAAATGATTATGTTAAAGATAATCCAGGGACAACTTTTATTTTTAAGGATGGTGACAATAATCTTCAGTATTTGAATATTAACGAAGTTAATAACTTAACACCTCAGGATCTTTCTCCAAAGAAAAGTGATGAGTGTGGTGGAATACAACAGTATAAAGAATGTGGACCTCCAAGGATTCAATTTTTTGGCGGAGGTGGAGTAGGTGCTACCGGCAATCCTGTAGTTGGTAAGGATGGTTCTTTGCTCGCTGTTGATATTGTAACTGGTGGTAATGGATATCAATATCCTCCTATAGTCGCTGCAAAAGATGATTGTCAATTTGGTAATGGTGCAGTCCTTAATGCAGTATTAGGAGAAACTGCAGATGAAACAGAAGTTTATGAAGGTGAAGAAGATTTTGAAGAATATGAATTATGCGAAGACACTGATGTTGGTTATGGACGTAAGTATGGAGAAGGGGGTCAAGATTTAGGTCCCTGGGAACCAGATCTTTATACAAAAATAGGTGAAGATCCAATTAGAAGGGAAATAGAAAAATTTCAAAAGGCACTAGAAAAACCTTTCTGGACTACAAGAAAGGGGCAACCAGATAGAATTACTGTGTTGGGGCAAGAATATGCTACACAAAATTCATATTCAGTAACTGATTCTAGATGGGGAGAATTTATGAATTTGTATGCAGTATCTCCAGTTAAACCATCTGATACTACGGGTACTGATGAAGCAGGAAAAACATTTAAGATTGAATGGGAGTACCAATTTCCAATAAGTGGAGAATATATTTTTAGAGGAGTATGCGACAATACCGCTAAAGTTTATATTGATGATAATTTAGTTGGAAATTTAAAATCATTTAAAGATAACCCCTCTCCCCTTCAGAAAACAATTCAAGAAGGAAATCATATCATTAGAGTTGATTTATTAAATTCTCCAGTAGAAGAAAATGCACCAAAAACTTCAAATGTAAGTGCAAAGTTTATTCAAAAAGGATCTGGATATTATCTCCAAGTTGATGGAACTGGAAGTGGGACAGTATCATTTTCTATGGATGTTGATGATAATCCTAATATTGCTGGACTTGCAGCTAAAGAAGTTGTTATTCCATCAGATGGTGGAAATATTTCATTAAAAAGAGATCCTTCAAAAGAGAAAGATAGTGATAAGGGATCTGGAACTTTTACTGGAGGTAAGACATATGGACCTATTCAAATCTTAGGCGCAAATCCTGCGGCAAAAGGTCCACTACCAATTTCTGGAAGTTCTAATAAGTTAGCACTTAGAGATGCTGATGGTGATGATAAAAATATTGAGATTACTGTTATTAATTCCTCTTCATCTTCAACAACTACAACTACAACTGGGGAAAAGATTATTTCTCCAAAATCTTGGAATGAAAATCCTATGGGAGTTTCAATGCTCATTGAGGCACCTATTCCGCCTGTTCCTCAGGAAAAACTACCAGAGCAAGAAGGTAAATGTCCACCAAATCCAATTTGGACTACCAGATTTCCTACATCTACCCAAAAATGGTATCCCGTTATATATCCTCAATATAAATTTGTACAAGGTCCAAATGATACAAATCCAGATATATTGGGGGCTACAGCAATTAACAACGCACTTGCTGATGGATTAACCGCTACACAAATTCAAGAAGAAGCGCAAAGACAAGGATTGCCACTTAATGACAATGCATTGTCATTATTACAAACATTTTCGACATCTTCAAATTCATCTGAAAGTCAAACCAGTGTTTGGAGTAAATTTATGAATAGGTATGCAATATCACCTGTTCTTCCTTTAAATACTCCTGGAAGTGATAGTTCTGGAACGACATTTTCTAATTCTTGGGAAATCGATCTTCCTTATGCTGGATATTATGGAGTCAAAGGTACAAGAGATAATAATGGAAGACTACTTATAGATGGGCAGGAAGTATCAAAACTTGATTCATCTAGCGTAAATAATCCAAAAATAACAAAAAAATACCTTACAAAAGGTAGACATATAATTACCGTTGAAGTTTCTAATGAATTGGTAGAAGGTATTACTATAATAGATACTAAAATTTTTAGTACTCAAGATTGGAGATCTTCTCCTTCTTCCTCCCCATCAAGTATAAGTGCAAAGTTTATTCAAAAAGGATCTAGTTATTATCTTCAGGTTGACGGAACTGGATCCGGAGAAGTGTCTTTCGTGATGGATATTAATGATGCTACTTATATTGCCGGATTGGCTGCTAAAGAGGTTATAATACCTTCAGATTCTGGTAAAGTTAAATTTCAAAGAACTGAATATGGTTTAGGTGGAGTTTTGGGATTAAGCGCCCCAACAGAAGAAACTATAAAAGAATCTGGAACTTTTACTGGAGGTAAGACATATGGACCTATTGAAATTATAGGCGCTGATCCTGCGGCGAGAGGTCCTATACCAATTACAGGAAGTTCTAATACATTATCACTTAGAGACGCTGATGGTGATGATAAAAATATACAGATTACTATTAGTGGTGTAAAACAAGGATCTTCTGCTGCACCTCCAACATCTCAGAGTTCTTCTAAAAATGGTGTTACTTATAGTGGACCTCCTTTAACTGGATATGTTGATAAAAGGTGGAGTACATTTATGAATGATTTTTCAGTTTCTCCAACTCCAGTAAATGAAGTTGGAACAGTAACATTAAATTGGAAAAATGTAAATTTCCCTGAAGATGGTACGTATAAATTTAATTTTCAAGCAGATAATATAGCAAAATTAACTATAGGTGGGAAAGAAATTTATACTACATCTGATTTTGTGGGAAATAAAGTTCAATATACTTTTAATGCAACCTCTGGAAAATATGATATTTCAATTCAACTTGAAAATGTAAAAAACCCAAGTGGTAGTAATGAAGATAACCCCAGAGGAGTTGCACTTTATATTAGTAAAGATATTTTTCTTGAACAAACAAATAAAACTCCTTGGACAGTTAATCCAATGGCTGTTTCCGCAATATTGATTCCTCCTCCTTGTGCTAAAAAGATAGGAGGTAAGGGTGTAGTTGAAAAAGTTGTTGTAAATGATCCTGGTAATGGATATCTTCCTCCTCAACCTCTTGGTCCTGGATATCCAGTTACGCTTGTTTTAGATGATATTATTGTAGAAGATCCCGGTATTAATTATAGATGTGGAGAGGATCAAATAACAATTGTTCCAAGCAATGGAGCAGAACTTTCTTACAATTGTGATTCCTTTGGTAGAATTAATTCTGTTAATGTACTAAATCCTGGTATTGGATTTGACGTTTATCCATCAATTACTATTTTATCTGAAACTGGAGTAAACGCATCGTTTAGACCAGTATTTCGTGTTGTTAGAGATCCACTTCTTCCCCCAGAAAAACTTATTCAAGTTACTGATCTTGTTGGTCTTAAGCAAACTGGATATGTTGATGGAAGAGCATATTATGGTGCTGTTTACTATGATCAAGGTGTTCCATATGCGGGATATTATAAGACTGCTGGTACTCAGGTAAGAGTTTATGCAACTCTTCAAGAAAGTATCACTGCGAAAGTTACTACACCTCCAAGCGCAATTCAGAGATCTGGTACTGATATTAGAAGTAATGATCCAAGACTTAATATTCCAGGAACTCCTCAGTCCACAACAGAACAAACTTAAACTGATTAAATAGTAGTATATTGATTGTTCAATAATGGCGACTGCTCAGAATATTAATAATACAAAAGTAGCAACTCCACCTAAAGCAGGTAGGGAAGAACTTCTTGCCGGAAATATTTCCGGAAATAATACTGCTAAACAAAATTATACGGCAGTTCGGTATGGAAATGATCACGGTTCAATAAATTTTGGTCATATTCATAAGCAAGGTGATGTAACTGCAGATGTAATGATTCAGGCATCTGATTCAAGACAATCCATTGTTCTTGATAAGGATGGGCCAAGAAAGGGATCTACTCAAATTACTGCTCCTGGTCGCATTTCAATAGAATCTGGTATAGATAAAACTGAGTCTGAAGAAACTTTATTCATACATTCTCACAATGGAAATATTGTTATTAATGCATCAAATGGAAAGTTAAGACTTCAAGGAACTGATATTGAATTGATTGCTGTTGGGCAAGGAGGATCTAAAGGCAATATACGATTGAAAGCAAGTTCAAATATTGAAATTGATGCAGACTCTAAAATTCTTATCAATGCAAAAAGTATGTACAAATTAGCAACTCCTGGAACAGCAGAGATTGCTGCGAATGGGGGAATGTCTCTTTATGCATCTCTGATTCGTGGGGTCAGTGATGCTGTTGCAAATAGAGATTCTAAAGTTGGTGGCAGAGCAATTCAAAGCAAAAACAACAAGTAAGGAGAAAGATTATGGCATTTTTAATGGATGATGTAGCTTCTGGTGGGCAAATAATGTGTGGTGCTGGAACACCCAAAGCACTTGGAATTGGTCCCGCAAAAATAAATGGGTCTGCTTTTGTTGAGGGTCCATTTCAAACTGGAGCAGCGACTGATCATAATAGTTGCAAAGCAACTTTAATGGTAGGACAACTTAAAAATCCTGATGCTAAAACAGTTCCATTATATTCTTTATGGTGTAGACTTTATTCAAGATTTCAAAGTTTTGTGAGGGTTGATTTGCTACTTAAATCAACTTATATTGAAGCAAAAGTTGTAAGAACAAAAATTCTTCAAGCATCAATTAAGAATTTTGTAATTGATCATCCAACAAAACCAGGTAAAAAATTAGTTCATACTTGTCTTGAAGGTCCTGAAAACGGCGTATATGTTCGAGGAAGATTATTAAATAATACTGAAATTGAACTTCCAGAATACTGGATAAACTTAGTAGATGCAGATTCAATAACGGTATCACTTACTCCTATTGGTGCTCATCAAGATATTATTGTAAAAAGAATTGTGAATAATAAAGTTTATCTGCAAGCAAAACCAGGAATACCTATAAATTGTTTTTATCATATTTTTGGAACTAGAAAAGATGTACCCAAATTGATTACGGAGATTAAAGGATAATGGCGTTTACATTTGAAAAATATGGAACTTTTGCTGGACCAGGTACACCAATTGAGTTTAGAGATAATGATGATTTTTCTGTAGAACCTTTTGAGGGGTCTTTTAATCTTGATGATGTCTCTATGGTCCTTGCAAACACAACTGCTTCTCCTGCTGATTATGTTTATATGCATTTAAATGGTACTAGTACATCTATCGTTACTTTAGAAGGAAGTACTGGTCCAATTCCCACGTTTAATGTGGAGGCAAATGCTACTAACTTTAGTGGAAATGTTTTTGCTAATCAGGTTACTGCTAGTGGAATTACTTTAACATCTAGGAAACCATTTGATATTCCACATCCTACAAAAACTGGGCATAGACTTCGCCACGTTTGTTTGGAAGGCCCAGAATCTGGAGTTTATTATCGTGGAAGACTCAAAGATTCTAATATAATAAATCTTCCTGGTTATTGGTTTGGTCTTGTAGACCCAGAAAGTATTACAGTTACCCTTACGCAAATAGGGTATTCTCAAGATTTAATTGTTGAAAAAATTGAATGGGGGAAAAGAATAATTATTAAGTCAGGAACAGGTGCAAATATTGATTGTTATTTTATGGTTAATGGTGAGAGAAAAGATGGAGAAAAATTAATCGTAGAGTATGAGGGAACAAATATAGAAGACTATCCTGGGGATAATTCAATTTACAGTATTAATAAATGAGGAAGTAGACAATGGCTCAACAATATACATTTTTTTATGATAATGTATCGGCAGGACAGTCCAGTATTTTAAATATCCAAAATGAAGCAAATCTTTTTGGAATGGGAGTAAGTCCAGATATAAGTGCTGGAATTGTTACCGCTACAACTTTTGTTGGAGACGGATCTGGACTTACTGGAATTGTTGGATCTGGTTCTGGTGTTGTGATTAAAGATGATAATGTTTTGGTAGGAACTGCAACAGCAATTAATTTTGGTTCTAATCTAAGTGTATCGCCAATATCAGCAGGTGTGGTTACTGTTACTTCATCTGGTTCTGGTTCCGGAATTGGACCAAATGACAACATTAATACTACAGGAATCATAACGGCATCTGCATTTTATGGAGTTGGACTCCCTCAAAATCTTAGGACAAATTCATATGTTTTGACTGCTTCAGACGCAGGAAAACACGTAGCAATTTCTACTGGAGGAGTAACTTTAAATGCATCAACATTTGATGTTGGTGATGTTGTTACCATTTACAATGACTCAGAATATGCTCAGTCAATTTCTGTTGGTACTGGAGTAACAATGAGAAGAGTATCAATTGGGGATACTGCTAATAGTAGGGGATTGAATGGATATGGTCTAGCAACAATTCTCTGCATATCACCAAATTATTATATAATTTCTGGAGCAGGAGTTACTTAATATGACGGTATCAATTATAATGAGTAACACTCCTAATAGTGTGGGAATTGCTTATAGTTTTGTATCTTGGTTGAATAATTTTGATGAATTAAAACCTTCTATTGATTTGAATGTTTACCATTTTAATGAAGGACCAAACGTTCCCGTAAAAAAACCAGTCATTTTTATGATTCATGGCGGCGCTTGGGTTCTTGGAGACAAAAATCAATATGATGCTTATAAACCTAAATTTTTTAATGAGTTAGGCTGCATTTATGTGAGTATTAATTATAGATTGAGTAGACCATTTGGAATTACTACAGCTTGGGTTGCATCTGGAAATGATGATTATGTAAGTTGGGATGTAAATAGAGTAAAACACCCAACACATATAAAAGATGTTGCAAATGCTTTAAAATGGGTCAGAGATAACATTCAAGATTATGGAGGAGATCCAGATAGAATTGCAGTTTTTGGTCATAGCGCAGGAGCACATTTAGCAACATTACTTTGTACTAACACCTCATATATCAATAATGTTGGAATTGCGACTTCTTGTATACGTGCTTGTGTTTCTTTAGATAGTGCTGGTCTTAATGCTTTTGATGGTCTAGTGGACTCTAATCCTGAAACTGTAGTTATGACTAAAAATGCATTTGGTGTTCCGTATGATTCAGGTAGAGCATTTAATGACTTTTCAAGTACAGCGCAACAAAATGAAATTTATACTGATGGATCTCCAACTTTATTCGTTTCTTCTGGAATTGTTACTGAATTTTTAATGTGTACTAGAGGTACTAGTGAAAGAAGACAAATTGCTATAGATTTTATAGATTCATTAGAGCCTTTTGGAATAGGGAGATCTTTATGTTTGTATATTGGTGTTAATACGTATGATCATGAACAAATTCAAGAGTACATAGGGGATCCTCGTTTAATTCCGCCAGGAAATTCATTACCAACACCAAGTCAAATTGCAAACGGAGCAGCAACTGTCGATATAAGTACCTTCATAACAACTCATTTAAAACGGATTGGTTTTGTTTGACCTTGACTTTCCCCCCTGACCGTGCTATGATACTTGGGTAATCACGAAACGAACTGATGCAAGATGAGTACCTGACCCGATGTGTTGTTGATCCTCTGAAGCGAACAGTGTATCTGTATTCCAGCGAAGGGTCAGAAAAGCAAGTGTCCTGTGATACTGTTCAAGAGTTTATGAATGTGCTAGATTTTGTTCGTGCTACGGTGGATGAAGAGACACTCTCATACGCAAATCCACTTTAAGTTCCATTTTTGGTCTAAAAATTTTCCCGGTAAAAATCTCACACGATACTTTTTTGAAAAAGTATGAATTTATACAAAATCAATTATAAATCCCTCAAAGAGGAACCAGTCAAAACGACTCCTCTAAATGTCCAACAATCAAATGAAGGTTTGTTTTATGCTAAAATGAATCTTCCTGAAGCAGCAAAACACTGCGGAATGTCACAAAAAGAAATGAAGTTGACATTTCGTGAGTATCTCAAGTATAATCCTATCACCTACAAAGGGTGATTTTTATGGGAGCGTGACGTAACTGGTAGCCGTATCAGACTTAAAATCTGCTGGTCGTATGACCGTGGGGGTTCGATTCCCCCCGCTCCTATTAGAGGACTTAACCTCCTCTAAATAATCAAAAGTAAAGGACTATTCTATGAAATACAGAATAGACGCCAGATACGTTTGGTACAATAAAGGGTCTCAATTGGTCCTGATGTACTTCATTCAGAATATTCCCTTTACCTTTGATGATGTTCCAGATAGTCTTATGTACGATATGGAACTCATAGAATTAGCAGACAACGAAAAACGCTTTGAACCAGAACATCTCTATCAGGCATCATATTATTTGATGTGTGAAGAATGCCATCCTCTTATGTTTGAAGTTGAACTGGAAAATCCAGAAATGATGCCTGCTGATTGATGCCCTTATAGCATAACGGTTACTGCATCCGCCTTGTAAGCGGAAGATTTTCGGTTCGATTCCGAATGAGGGCTTTAGTTCTTATAAAACTATAAAATGAAGGTGCAACTCTGGTACTGCGAATCTATGAAACAGTGGCGATGGATTCTAACTGATGATTCAAGGCCCATTGTAAGGCAAGAATCAGGACAACAACCATTTTTGCGTGATGCTATGAATGATGTAGCAAATACTGTAGAATATATGATGGAATGTAAGCAATTTGAATGAAATCTGATTTTTATATTGATGTAGTTTCCAAAAAGCAAGCAGAGGAACTTTTACTTCAATATCATTATCTTAAAGATATTTCAAAAAGTTTCAAAAGTGGTTGGAATTATGGATTGTTTCAAAGAAATGAGTTCTCACCTCTAAATATTGGTGGATTAAAGGGGGTCGTGATTTTCACAGGACTACCAGTTCCAGAAATTGCAAAAGGCGCTTTTGGACTTGAAAGAAATGAGCAACAAGGACTCTTTGAACTCTCAAGACTCTGTATTCATCCGCAAACTCAACAGAGCGAGTATAATATCACTTCTTGGTTCGTTTCAAAAGCGATTAGACAACTGCGAAAGGATACTGAAGTCAAAGCAATCCTCTCATATGCTGATAATGACTTTCATAGTGGTACAATTTATCGGGCTTGTAACTTTAAGTATTACGGTCTTACAGATTCAAAAAAAGATTTCTACTATTCAGACGGAACTAAACATTCACGAGGTAAAGTAAAAGGTTCTGAAGGTGAATGGAGAGAAAGAAGTCGTAAACATAGATATTTGATGGTATTTGATAGACAACTACAAAAAAACTTGACTTGGAAAGAAGAGAAGTGGTATAATAATCAAGGCGATACTAACCAAACTCCTTCCGTGTGACTTGTAAAACCTCCTCTTGTAGGAGGTTTTCTTGTAGATAAATAACTTATAACGGAAACTATAAGTATTAATAAGATGGGTCTTTCACGCCTGGAAAATTTTCTGAAGTCTGTTCGTGGTAATATTCTGTATGTTGATCCAAACAGTCTTGATGCTACTGATAGTATTGAAAATCAAGGAAATAGTTTAACTCGTCCGTTTAAAACTATTCAAAGAGCACTCGTTGAAGCGGCAAGATTTTCATATCAGAGAGGTCTGAATAACGATAGATTTGGTAAAACTACAATTTTAGTTTATCCGGGTGATCATATAATTGATAACCGTCCGGGATGGATACCAGATGGATCTAATAATTTTAGATTAAGAAACGGTACTACTTCAAATAACTTTCCTCCATTTGAATTATCAACTAACTTTGATCTTAGTGATCCTGGTAATGCACTTTATAAACTTAATAGTATTCACGGTGGTGTAATTGTACCAAGGGGAACTTCTTTAATTGGATTAGATTTAAGAAAGACAAAAATTCGTCCAAAGTATGTTCCAAATCCAATTAATGATAATATTGGAAGATCTTCTATTTTCCGAGTAACTGGTGGTTGTTATTTCTGGCAGTTTTCTCTCTTTGATGCGGATCCAAATGGACAATGCTATATTGATTATACTACTAACTTATTTGTTCCAAACTTCTCACACCATAAACTTTCTTGTTTTGAGTATGTTGATGGTGTAAATCCAGTATCAATTAAAGATGAATTCCAAACATATTCTACAGATCGTACAGATCTGGATATGTATTATGAGAAAGTTGGTCTTGCTTATGGAGCATCATCTGGGCGTTCTATTGAACCAGATTATCCTTCAACTTCAATTGATATTGAACCTAAGATTGATGAATATCGTATTGTAGGTTCTACTGGATTATCTGTAGGAATTACAAGTATTCGTTCTGGTGATGGAGTAACTTCTTCTACGACAATTACCGTAACAACGGAGTCTGCTGTTTCTGGATTGGAAGTTGATACTCCTTTTAGAATTGAAGGAATATCAGCAGAAGGATATGATGGAAACTTTGTTGTAACTGAAAAAGTAAGTGATACTCAGATTAAGTATAAAGTGCAAAATGCACCTACTGTTGCTGCTCCTTCTGCAATAGGATCTGTGTTATCATTATCTTCTGATACTGTAACTTCAGCGTCACCGTACATTTTCAACCTCTCATTGAGATCTGTTTATGGTATGTGTGGTGTTCTTGCTGATGGTGATAAGGCTTCTGGATTTAAATCTATGGTCATTGCTCAATTCACTGGAATTGGGCTTCAAAAAGACAATAATGCATTTGTTCTTTATGATGAAACAACGGGAACATATAAAGATAATACTTTTGCCGGAAATGAAACTATAAGTTCAAATTCAAGAGCAATATATAAACCTTCATATAGAAACTTCCATATTAAGTGTATTAATGATGCATTTATTCAGAACGTTTCTATATTTGCAATTGGATATGCGGAACATTTTTCTGTAGAAAGTGGTGGTGATCAATCTGTTACAAACTCAAACTCAAACTTCGGATCAAAATCACTTGTTGCTTCTGGATTTAGAAAGAATGCATTCCCACAAGATGATCGTGGATATATTACTCATATTATCCCTCCAAAAGAAATTTCAAATGAAGAGATATCAATTGAATTTGGTGCTATAGATGTTTCTTCTACTGTAGGAGTCTCTACAAATGAAAGGTTATATTTGTATAATGAAAAAAATCGTGATGTTTCTCCAAATCACGTTATTGAGGGGTATAGAATTGGTGCAAGAGAAAATGATACGATTCGAATTTTAATCTCAAGTGGCGGAATAACTAACGAATATAGTTCACGTATCGTAATGCCTAATTCTCAGACAAGTTCTGAGAAGTCTTTTAATGTTGGTAGAAGTTCTATTGGTATTAATAGCATTACATCTAATATTATTACTTTAACTTCTCCACATACATTTGAGAATGGAGAATCTATTCGTGTTATAAGTGAAACTGGACAACTACCAGAGGGAATAATTCAAAATACCGTTTATTATGCTATTACAAATACAAATGTTGGTAGTGGATTTACTTCGGGTGATACTTCACTTATTAAGATAGCAAAAACTTTGAATGATGCTAAAGATGCATCAGAAATAACCCTTAACAATAAAGGTGGTTCTTTAAAAGTTGTAAGTAGAGTATCTGATAAAGTTCCTGGAGATATTGGACATCCGATTCAATATGATACTACTGTTGGTCAATGGTATGTAAAAGTATCGACATCTTCTACAGATAATACGATTAGACCAATTATTGTAAGTCTTGGAACTGGTGGACTTGGAGAAGCAACACCAAGAACTTATATTAAACGTAAGAAGTATAATAGAAACGCATCAGATACAATTTATAGACTTCGTTATGTAATTCCTAAAGGAACATCTGAAAAGTATGCAAGACCGCCAAGTGATGGATTTATTCTTCAAGAATCTAATGATACTACTGGAGCATCAGATACTGAAATTCAAAAATACTTTAACAGTGGGACATTTACGGAATTTGATGAACAGAGAAACTTCAAATTTATTGCAAATGCTTCTTGGGATGGGTCTAGTACTGCAAAAATTACCACTGAACTTCCTCATAATCTAAAAGTAGGATCTCAGGTTGAACTTGTAAATGTTAAGAGTACATTTAATACAACTGGAATAGGAGATTCTGGATTTAATAGAACTTATGTTGTTTCTGGAATTAGTAGTGCTAAAGAATTTTCTGTTGGATTAAATACAAACCCAGGAACATTTGCTAATAATACGTCATCTAGAACTACTTCTTTACCTTATTTTAAGAGAAAGAGATACAATAACATTTATTATATCTACAGGAATCAAGAAGTACAAAAATATGTTCCAGGAAAGCAAGATGGTGTTTACTATTTAACTATAGTTAACTCATCAAATACTCCTGTAGTACAACCCTTTACGGGAGAAAGTTATTCTCAACCTGTTAAAGAGTTATATCCACAAACAAACCGTGATAATCCAGTATCTGATCCAAAAGAGGCAAAATCTTTCGCATCTTCTTCTTTAATTGGAGAAGTTGTTGTAAATGATGTTCGCAATAGTATCACTAAAGAAACTGTATCTAAAATACTATCTGATACTAACATTGGCGTAGGAATTACAAATATTGTTTCTACTAGTTCAACAACTCATACTGTACACACAACAATTGATCACGGATTAAACCGTATTACAAAACTCAATATTGTTTATGGTGGTGTTGGATATGGTGAAGGATCTGGAGGGACTTATTATAATGCACGATTAGTTGGATTTGCTGGATCAACAACAGGATATCACGCAACTGCAAGAGTTGCAGTTAATCCTTCTGGTAATATTACTGATATCCGTATAATGGATGGAGGTAGCGCATATGGAATTGGTAATACTCTTACAGTAACAGGTATTGCTACAACAACTGGATTTATAAGAGCAATTGTACAAGTTGCTGAAATTTATAATAACGTTAGTGATGTCGTAAGAGTTTCTGGTGTTTCTTCGGAAAGTTTACAAGGGTATAATGATCTTTATAGAATTACAAATATTGTAGTTGGTGCTGCTAAGAGTTTTACAGTTACGTCCTCAAATTCAATTTCTGGATTCTCGACAGTTGGTGTTGGATCAACTCTTTCTCAAAATGCGTATGCGTATCTTACAGGCAAATCAATTCGTGTAAGTAATATTACTTACAATAATGTTACTGGATTGGCAACTGTTACGACAATTGATAACCACGGATTCTCTGTAGATAATAAGATTAGAATTACAGGATCCACCCAAAGTTTTTATAATGGTGATTTTGTTGTAAAACAAAAACTTGGATTAAAAACATTTATTCTTAATGTTGGAGTTTCTAATACTATTCCTTCAGTATCTGGAACAATTTATGCATATCCTGAGGGTGTTACTTCAAATGATGGTTCTATTTCTTCCAATTATGAAAATATTTCTGGAAGAATGAATGTAAGTTATGCTGGAATCAGTACAACTTTACTTTATAATGTTGGTGATGAAACTACGGAAGATATTACAATTACAGGAATTGATAAACTTGATATTAAAATTGGCGATTATTTGCAGATTGAAGATGAATTAGTAAGAGTCAAAACAACTGTTTCTGGTTCTATTGTTAGTGGTGATCCAATTAAAGTTTTCCGTGGAGTTCTTGGAACTAAGGCAAGTACTCATTCTTTAGGTGCTACCGTAAGAAGAGTTAATCCACTTCCAGTTGAATTGAGAAGACATTCTATCATTCGTGCATCTGGACATACTTTTGAATATGTTGGATTTGGTCCTGGTAATTATTCAACCGCATTCCCAGATAAGCAAGATCGTCAGATTTCTGCACAGGAAGAACTTCTTGCACAATCGACCAGAAGAGAAGGTGGAATTAACTTCTATACTGGTATGAATGATAAGGGTATCTCATACTCTGGTAATAAGAAGTTAAGCACAGTTACTGGACAAGAAGAGATCTTTGATACTCCAATTCAGACTGTAACTGGTGAAGATATTGGTAATGAACCAGCACTGAATGTTATTAATCTAGTTGAAGGAAACTTTAGTCGTTCGATTAAAGTTGAAGGAGGATCTGGAGGAAATGCTATTTCTGAATTTAATGGACCTGTAATATTTGGAGATAAAGTTACATCAACATCAATTAAGGGTATTGAGGCAAGTTCTTTATTCTTACAAGGAAATGTTGATGTTTCTAGAAAGTACACTGTTGGAATTTCTACTCCAATTCTCGCTGGAAACCCAGGAGATATTCAATATGATGCAAATCCAACAAGTGGAGGAACTATAGGTTGGGTTTATACCACAAATAATCAATGGGAATTATTTGGTGCGATTGGTGGATATACTGTTGGTGCTGCACAAACTGGTGTTAATGTATCAACTAGTAGTGGATATGTTGGATTTTCTAGTTTAATAAAATTTGTCGGAACAAACATTTCAATTAATTCTCAGTACGACTCTAAGACTGGAATTACAACTTTATCATTTGTTGGACTTGGAACTACTGGTAGTTCTTCAGGAAATCGCTGGAATATTGATCCTATTGTTTCTTCTGATGGTGTTATCGAAATTGGTAGATATATTGATTTCCATAACACCGCAACAGATACTTCAGATTATACTTATAGACTTGATAATAGTTCTAACGGGGTTCTTCAGACTTCTGGATCATTAACTATTGGAAATAGTGGAGAACTTAACTTTACTCCTGCATCTGATCACTATCTTGAATTCTATACAAATGCTAATGAAGTTGTATATTTAAGACTTTTAAAGAACGATGCAGATTTTCATAATGCTATCACTTTACAAAGAGATGGTGGAGTTTCTTTATTCTTTAATAATTCTTCAAAACTTTCTACAACCTCTTCTGGAATTAGTGTTACTGGAAACATAAGTGCTACTGGAAACATAAGTGCTAATGGAAATATAAGTGCAACTACGGGAACTATTTCTGCTTTAAATGGTAATTATACCGGAATTGTAACTGCTTCAGACTTCAATTCAAATTCTGATATTAATCTGAAGACAAATATTATCCAAATACAAAATCCAATTGATAAAATTCTTCAAATTCGTGGAGTTAATTTTGAATGGAAAGATACTCATAAACAGTCTATGGGCGTAATTGCTCAAGAGGTTGAAAAAATCTTCCCAGAACTTGTAAGCACCAGTGAAAATAAAACTGTAAATTATAATGGATTAATTGGAGTATTGATTGAAGCAATTCGTGAGCAACAAGAACAAATTGATGAGTTAAAAAAGAAATTGAATTAATTATAAATAACTAATAATAAAAAAGGGTGGAGAGTGAAACCCGATGGCGATTAATAAGAATTTCGTCGTAAAGAACGGTTTAGAGGTAGATAATAGTCTATTAGTAGCAGATGCCGATACTAATAGAGTTGGTGTCGGTACTACTAATTCACAATACACTCTCCACGTAAATGGTGGAATTGGAGCTACACATTTAAAAGTAACTGGTATTGCTACTTTTAATAATTTAAGGCTTGATGGATCTGTAAATATTGGTGGTACTACAGGAAAACAAAATTATGTTTTAATTTCTACTGGTGCTGGTGTTTCTTGGTCAGCTCTTTCAAGAAACTCCGTCTATTCCGAAGCATTTGCTGGACAGACCACATTTTACTTAACATATGAAATTGGAACAGTAGAAGTTTATGTAAACGGCGTTAGGTTAGCACCTAATGAATTTGTAGCTATTGATGGATCAACCGTTGTTTTAAATGATTCTTGTTTTGGTGGAGAAATTGTTGAGATTCTTGCAAATCAAACTGTACCTGTTGCAGAAGGTCCTCCCATAATAGGAGTAGGATTAACAGTTAAAGATGAAGGGGCTGTTGTAGGAACTGCCGGTTCTATTTCTATAGTTAATTTTACTGGTGCTGGAGTAACCGTAACAAGTTCTGGTCCTTTTGGGGTTGATGTAGCAATTAATGGTGTTACTAATCCTCCAGGAAAAACAATTTATGTTGCTAAAAATGGTAGTGATCTTAATGATGGATTAACTTTAGATTATGCAAAACAAACCATAGAATCTGCATTATCTATTGCAACTGCTGGTGATACAGTAAAGGTTTCGCCAGGTGTTTATGACGAAAATAATCCACTTGTTCTTGCAGAAGATGTAGCAATTGAAGGAGCAGAATTAAGAAATTGTATTGTAAGACCTGTTGATAATACTTCTGATTTATTTTGGGTATCAAATGGAAATCATATTACAGACTTATCTTTCCAAGGGCAAGCAGCAACTAGTGGTGCTGCAGTAGTTGCATTCAAACCTCTTGTTGGGGTTGCATCAGATAGATTTTTTGATGCGGCAAGAATGATTCGTTATAATTTAGACTTTATTGCATCAGAAGCAGTAGGATTTTTAACGAGTGTTGATTATCCAAACGGTCCTTTCAGTTTAACAAGTGGTGATTATACTTCTTGTAAAGACGATATTAAAGATATTTTTAGAGCAGTTTGTCACGATATTACGAGAGGTGGAAATTCAAAGTGTGTAGGTGCTGGTCTTTCTTATTATAATGGAGGAGTTCTTCAGCATATTGTTGGGGTGAGAACAGAAACTATTGATACCATTTATTATGCTGCAGGGATTGCAAAATCTTGTATTAATAATGTTTCTTGGAATGGTAATTATCAAACTCATTTTACTCAAATTAAAGATTTGAGTATGCAACCTGATGGCGGATATGGAAATCAAAACATTAATAGTTGTGCAAATGTAGTTTCTGCAATTTATTCTTGCGTTGGAGTTGTTACTACTATTATTGGAGTTGGTACAACTGCGGTTGGAACTTTATTTAATTTGACATATCCAGGAAATGCTGGAATTGGAACTACTGATCCAAATGATCCTTCTTATTCTCCTGGTGTTGGTAATGTAACAAAAGGTCCATATATCCGTAACTGTACTAATTTTATTCCAGATAGTATTGGAATGAAGGTTGATGGGTTCCACGCTGAACCTGGTGATAAAGATGATATGGGAATCACGGGTATGATGAGTGTTGATTCTTACACTCAATATAATCAAGGTGGGGTTGGAGTTAAAGTTTGTAATGGTGCATATGCTCAATTGGTATCTATCTTTACAATTTGTTGTAATGAAGCTATTGTAACAGAAAGTGGTGGTCAATGTGATATTACAAACTCAAACTCTTCTTTTGGAACTTATGGATTGGTTTCTAATGGATTGAGTACTCCAGATACTGACTCTGGATATCATTATACAGGCACAGTGAATGCTAATGCTTTAGAAGATGATTTAACTATTACAATTAGTGGAATTGGAAATGAAAGACCATATTCTGGACAAGCAATGTATTTTGGTGAGTTATATTATGAAGTTTTTGATGTAACGATTACTGATCCTGGATCTGGATACACCGAAGCTCCTTTAGTTAATTTCCCAACAGTAGCTGATCCTGCCAATGGAATTCCAGGAGGTCCTTCTCCAATTAAAGCAGAAGCATTTGCTACAATTGAAAATGGAAAAGTAACTGCAGTTAATATAATTGGTAATGGTAGAAATTATCGTTCTTCTGATGGTGTTTTCGTAACTTTTGATCCACCAACTGGTGTTGGGAATACTGCTTATGGTCAAGTTGTTACAAGACCTCTTTATTATCAGGTTCGTTCTGCAACTGCACCTGTTTCTGGAGTTTCTACAGTAACTCTTGCTCAAAGGTTAAATAATGATGTTGGAATAGGTACGACAGCGTTTATATTCCGTCAAAGTTTACAAATTGTTTCTTCACATTCATTTGAATATATTGGAGCTGGTAATGCAATTGAAAATGCAAGACCATCTAAAGGTGGTGTGACGATTCAAGCAAATGAAGTTGTTAAAAATAATGGTGGCGAGGTTGTCTATACAAGCACGGACCAAGATGGAAACTTTGCAATTGGTGAAGATTTAGTCATTGATCAGGCGACAGGAACTATTCGCGGAAGATCGTTTGAACGTAGTCTTCTAAATACAGTAACACCATTTATTATCGCATTAGGGGCAAAATAAAAAATGGCTGGAGCACTAGCACTTAACACATATAAGACTTATAGAACTGGAGTGACGACTGGTATAACTACTGCTTATACTGTCCCTAATGGAGTTGCTTCCATTCATTTATATTCTGTAGTATCAAATATTTCCTCTGGAGTTGCAACGGTAACTGTTTATCATAATCGATCTGGAAGTAGATTTGAACTGGTTAAAAATGCAAAAATTCCTACGACTGATGCTTTAACTCCAATTACTGGGAGTCTTGTTCTTGAAGTTGGTGATAGAATTGAAGTTCAGGGAGCTTCAGATAGCACAATGAATTTTGTGATCAGTATTCTTGAATCAGCAAAGTAAGTTAAATGGCAACTTTAAATAGCGGTCAGGTTATAGGTGCAGACGGTCAATTTATCTCTCTTGAACAGACAGAGAGATATCTTGGTATACCTAGTACTAGTGGGCAAGTATTAGCATCTTTAACTGACGGAACAAGATATTGGACTGATAACGGAGCTCAAGGTACTCAAGGAGTTCAGGGAATCCAGGGTATCTTTGGAATTCAGGGTAATCAAGGTATTCAGGGAGTTTCTATTCAAGGTACTCAGGGACCTCAAGGTACTCAAGGAAATCAGGGAATTCAAGGTATCCAAGGATCTTCAGTTCAAGGAACTGGTGGTGGACAGGGAATTCAAGGAATTCAGGGGATACAAGGAACTCAAGGAACTCAAGGAATTTCTGTTCAAGGATCTCAAGGTATTCAAGGACAACAAGGACAGCAAGGAACTCAAGGAGCTCAAGGAGCTCAGGGAACTGAAGGTTCTCAAGGTATTCAGGGTATTCAAGGAGGTTCAGTTCAAGGAACTGGTGGTAATCAAGGAATTCAGGGTACTCAAGGCACTCAAGGTAGACAGGGTATTCAAGGTATTCAAGGTATTCAAGGAAGTTCGGTACAGGGTACTGGAGGTAATCAAGGGATTCAGGGTACTCAAGGTACTCAAGGAATTCAGGGTACTTCTATTCAAGGAACTGGAGGAAACCAGGGGATTCAGGGTTCTCAGGGACTTGGTGTTCAGGGAATACAAGGTACGCAAGGAACTTCAGTTCAAGGTGCTCAAGGATCTCAAGGTATTCAGGGATCTCAAGGTACTCAAGGAACTCAAGGTATTCAAGGATCTCAGGGAATTCAAGGAACTCAAGGCACTTCTGTTCAAGGAACTGGGGGTAATCAGGGTATTCAGGGAATTCAAGGTTCTCAAGGTACTCAAGGAATTCAAGGTTCTCAAGGAACTTCTGTTCAAGGTACTGGCGGTAATCAGGGTATTCAAGGATCTCAGGGTATTCAAGGTGCTCAGGGTGCTCAGGGATCTCAAGGTATTCAAGGAAGACAAGGCATACAGGGTATCCAGGGTATTCAAGGTATTCAAGGAATTTCAGTTCAAGGAACTGGAGGTTCACAAGGAATTCAAGGAATCCAGGGTGCTCAAGGATCTCAGGGAATTCAAGGTACTCAAGGAACTTCAGTCCAGGGATCTCAAGGTATTCAGGGTACTCAAGGAACTTCAGTACAAGGTACTGGTGGTAATCAAGGTATTCAGGGAATTCAAGGTACTCAGGGCACTTCAGTTCAAGGTTCTCAAGGTATTCAGGGAATTTCAGTTCAAGGAACTGGTGGAACTCAAGGTTCTCAGGGTATTCAAGGTTTTTCAATTCAAGGAGCTACGGGAACTTCTGTTACCATTGTTGGATCAATTCCTTCAAAAACAACTGGTGCTGGAGCAACAACTTTAACTGCTAATGACACAATTTATCCTTGGTATCCTCCATCTTCTGGTAATGGAGTAATTGCTCAAGATACTGGAAACTTGTGGGTTTATTCAGGAACAATGCCAACTGGCACTTGGTCTGATGTAGGAAAAATTGTAGGACCTCAAGGTATTCAGGGATCTCAGGGAATTTCTGTACAAGGATCACAAGGAATTCAAGGAGCACAAGGTACTCAAGGAAGACAAGGAATTCAAGGTATTCAAGGAATTTCTGTCCAAGGTACTGGTGGTAATCAGGGTATTCAGGGTATTCAGGGTACTCAAGGTACTCAGGGACCTCAAGGTTCTCAAGGTATTCAGGGTACTCAAGGTACTCAGGGACCTCAAGGTTCGCAAGGTATTCAGGGCACTCAAGGTACTTCAGTTCAAGGTTCTCAGGGAATTCAAGGTACTCAAGGAAGTTCCGTTCAGGGTACTGGCGGTAATCAAGGTATTCAAGGATCTCAGGGTATTCAAGGAATTCAAGGCACTCAGGGACCTCAAGGCGCTCAAGGAATTCAGGGATCTCAAGGAATTCAAGGTACTCAGGGAAGTTCAGTACAAGGTACTGGTGGTAATCAAGGCATTCAAGGCACTCAAGGTATTCAGGGACCACAAGGTTCTCAAGGTATTCAAGGAAGACAAGGAATTCAAGGAATTCAAGGAATACAGGGAATTCAAGGTACTCAAGGAACTTCAGTACAAGGTACTGGAGGTTCACAAGGTATTCAGGGTACTCAAGGTATTCAGGGACCTCAAGGTTCGCAAGGTATTCAGGGCACTCAAGGTACTTCAGTTCAAGGTTCTCAGGGTATTCAGGGTAGTGCTGCTCAGGGAACAGGAGGTACTCAGGGAGCACAAGGTATTCAAGGTACACAAGGTATTCAAGGTGTTTCGATACAAGGTGCTCAAGGACCTCAAGGAACACAGGGTATTCAAGGTACTCAAGGAAGTTCTGTTCAGGGTACTGGAGGAAATCAGGGTATTCAGGGAACTCAAGGTTCTCAAGGACCTCAAGGCATTCAAGGAAGACAAGGTATCCAGGGTATTCAAGGCATTCAAGGTATTCAAGGTGCTCAAGGACCTCAAGGCACTCAAGGTATTCAGGGCACTCAAGGAAGTTCTGTTCAAGGTACTGGTGGTAATCAAGGAACTCAAGGTATCCAAGGTGCTCAAGGACCTCAAGGAACTCAAGGTTCGCAAGGAATTCAGGGTACGCAAGGAATTCAGGGATCTGGTGCTAATGTTCAGGGTATTCAGGGTGATCAAGGTACTCAAGGTAGACAAGGAATTCAGGGAATTCAAGGAGGTCAGGGAACTCAGGGTATAAAAGGAAATGATGGACTTGGTTCTCAAGGTATCCAGGGATCTCAAGGTATTCAGGGTACACAAGGAAGACAAGGTATTCAGGGAATTCAAGGTGCTGGATCTCAAGGTATTCAAGGAAATAGTGGACCTGCAAACTTATTAAGTTCAACTGCAACAACTACTTCTGCAGATTATTATCCTGTTTTTGTTACTGGAACATCTTCATCCCCATTAATAAGAACTGCAGCTTCTACTCCATTTACATTTAATCCAGGAACTCAAAAATTAACAACAGGTGGAGCTATTGAAGGAACAACTTTAACTTCAACAGTTGCAACAGGAACAGCACCACTTACGGTTTCTTCTACAACTAAAGTAACTAATTTGAATGCTGACTTACTTGATGGACTTGATTCTGCATCAACAAACACAGTATCAACAATTGTTGCAAGAGATGCTTCTGGAAACTTTAGTGCAAATGTTATTACTTGTGTTGATGTAAATTCAACATCTGATATTAAATTAAAAACAAATATTCAAACATTAACAAATTCTTTAAATAAAGTTCTTTCGATGAGAGGAGTTGAATTTGATAGAGTTGATTTGAATAATAAGCACCAAGTCGGCGTAATTGCCCAAGAAATTGAAGCAATAGTTCCAGAATTAGTATCTGAAGATAGTGAGGGAACTAAAACTGTTGCTTATGGAAAAATTACTTCTTTATTAATTGAAGCGATTAAAGAATTAACAGAAAAAGTGAAAGTTCTTGAAGCAAATTCTAAATATTAATATAAGGAGAAGGCAATGTCTATCATAAGAAATAGAGAACTTTCACAATTTGGATCTTTTCTTTATATTGATAATACAACTCAAAATATTGGAATTGCTACCAACAGTCTTCCATTTGTTGGAATAGGAACGGTAAATCCTACTTCTAAATTAACAGTTAATGGAGATGTAACTGCAAATTCTTTTTATGGAACTTTTTTAGGAACAGTTGAGGCATCTAATTATTCTTCTGTTTCTGGCGTTGCAACGAATGCAATTTCTGCAAATTATGCAATAATTTCTGGTTTATCTACACTAACTTCTGGTATTGTATCAACTTCAAATTTATATACTTCGGGAATTATTACCGCAAGTGCATTTTATTTAAATGAAACTCCATTAGTTGACCCGATACTTCAAACTTGGTTAGTTAGCACTGGTAGTTCAATTTATCGATTGAATGGAAATGTTGGAATAGGAACAAGTTTTCCATCTGAAAGATTATCAATAATTGGAAATGCTTCTGCAAGTCGTTTTATTTCTACGGTAACGACAGGAACATCTCCTTTTGTGGTATCTTCAAATACTGTTGTTACGAATTTAAATGCAGATTTCTTAAGAGGAAAAATATTAGGAGGAAATTCAGCAGGAGATATTGTTTCGACTGATGCATCTCAAACATTAACAAATAAAACTTTAACTTCTCCAACAATAAATTCTGCAACATTAACAACTCCAACAATTGGAGGTGGTGGTGCTAATTTTAGTGGTTCTACTTCAGGAACTACAAATTTACGCGCATCTGCAACTGCATCTGGTACTTTAACGTTACCTGCAGCAACTGATACTTTAGTAGCAAGAAATACGACAGATACTCTTACGAATAAAACAATTGCTGCTGGATTTAATACTATCAGTGGTCTTACAAATTCTAATTTATCTGGAACTGCTGGAATTACAAATGCAAATCTTGCAAACTCTACTATTTCTGGAGTTTCTCTTGGATCTAATTTAAATTCTTTAACAGTTGGTTCATATCTTAGTCTTGATAGCGGCACAACTTATAATGGATCTACTGCAAGAACAATAAATGTTAATGCAAGTTCTTTAAATGACGATCCTGCAAACTTCCCAATTGTTGCTCGTGATTCTTCTGGAGATTTTACTGCTGGAACTATAACTGCAACTAATTTCAATTCAACTTCTGACGAAACATTAAAAACAAATATTAAAACAGTTGAAAATTCATTAGAAACAATCAAATCTTTAAGAGGAGTTTCTTTTGATTGGAAAGAAAGTGGTAAATCTTCTTATGGCGTGATCGCACAAGAACTTGAAGCGGTTTTGCCCAATCTTGTAAATGAAGGACAAAATAAATCTGTAAACTACAATGGTTTAATTGGATTTTTAATTGAAGCAGTTAAAGAATTATCTTCCGAAGTAGAAGAACTCAAGAAAAAAGTTCAATAAATATAAGACTTATTTGTGATTGAATCATAAATAATTTGAAAATGGTTAGAAGCAAATGGCTGTCGCTGCAGTTAATATTGTTATAGAACAGGGAACAGATTATCAAGAAGTTTTTACTGTTAATAATCCAGATGGAAGTCCTTTAGATTTATCTGGGCATACTGGAACTGCAAAAATACGTAAGTTTCCAGATTCTCTTACGTCTACTCCTTTTACTGTCGGCATTGTTTCTGCAGCAGGTCAAGTTGTAGTATCACTTGCAAATACAACAACTGCAAATTTAAAAGCAGGTAGATATTATTATGATGTAATTGTAACTTCAACTGTCGGAAAAAAGAGTAAAGTCGTTGATGGTATGGTCCTCGTAAACCCTAGTGAGTCAATTTAATGCCTTCAGTATCAATTGGAAGTACTAGTTATAATGTAGTTACAAGTTCTTCTGGGGGATCTTCTGTAACAGTAGGTGCCGAAGGATATAATGTAACTGCTGGTTATACGCCTTCTCTTAAGTTAACAAGAGAAGCATATAGTCTCCAAGGAATTCAGGGAATTCAGGGAATACAAGGGATTCAAGGTATTCAAGGAATACAAGGAATTCAGGGATCAAACGCGAATGTTCAAGGAATTCAGGGTATTCAGGGTATTCAAGGTACTCAAGGTACTCAAGGTATTCAGGGCGTTCAAGGTATTCAAGGATCTGGTGCTAATGTTCAGGGTATCCAGGGAATTCAAGGTATCCAGGGTATCCAGGGAATTCAAGGTATTCAAGGAGCTTCAGTACAAGGTACTGGAGGATCTCAAGGAATTCAGGGTATTCAGGGTATTCAGGGTTCTTCAGTGCAAGGAACTGGAGGTACTCAAGGCATTCAAGGTATCCAAGGTATTCAAGGAATTCAGGGTATCCAAGGCATTCAAGGTATTCAAGGAATACAAGGTGTCCAGGGAGATCAGGGAACAGATCTAGGACCAATAGTTAAAAATATTCTTTATGTTACAGAAAATGGATCAGACACAAACTCAGGACTCAAACTTGGAGACGCAAAACGAACAATCGGAGCAGCTCTCACCGCAGCAACAACAGGAACAACTATTAAAGTTTCTGCTGGATCTTATGTAGAAAATAACCCATTAATTATTCCAAAACAAGTTTCAATTGTTGGGGATAGTTTAAGAGAGGTATCAGTATCTCCACAGAATTCAAATGAAGATTTCTTCTATGTTTTAGAAGGAAACTATGTTGCGGAAATGTCCTTTACTGGTTCTTTAAATTCAGGTAAAGCAATTTTTGCATTCAATCCAAATCAAATTGGTTTCTCAAGTCAGTCGCCATATATTCAAAATTGCACAAACTTTATTCCCAATAGCATTGGATTAAAGATTGATGGATCCAAGTGCATTGGACCATTAAAATCAATGGTTCTTGACTCTTATACTCAATACAATCAAGGTGGTATTGGAGTTTCAATTACGAATGAGGGATATGCCCAGTTAGTTTCTCTCTTTACTATCTGTGATGATATTGCTGTTTATTGTGGAACTGGTGCTGCTTGTGATCTTACTAACTCAAACTCTTCATTTGGTAATTATGCTCTAGTTGCTGACGGAGTTGGTCCACTTAGATACACTGGTATTGTTACTACAGCATCTAGTGCTAATTCAGATACATTTGTTCTAGATTTAAATGTTCCAACATTAAATATCACAAGCGCAAGATACGATCATAATACTGGAATATTAACTGCAACAACTGATGTTGCTCATAAATTTGCTGTTGGAATGGGCGTTTCCCTTGTTGGACTTGGATTCACTTGTCCTTCTGGTCCAGGAATTGTTACATATCCATCTGGAAATAAAGGTTATATTTTTGAACCTGTTGCTGTTGCGCCAGGTCGATACTATGATGCATATAATTTAATACAAGCAAATCGCCAAGAAATTATTGATACTGCTTATGCAGGAATTACTTCTGCGTATCCTGGATTTGTAAATCCAAGTCCAGATAAATGTAAGAGAGATATTGGATATATTGTTGATGCAGTATCTCTTGATGTAAGAGATTTTACAAGCAGAAGTTCAATTGAAGCTGCTAGAGCATACTTTAAGTATGATGGATCTGCTTTAATTACAGGTATTTCAAGTGAAGTTCCACAAACGATCGTTGGATTTAGTTCTGCAAGAGACTTAATGAAACTTGCAATTGCAAATAATCTTACAAATAAGAATTTATCTATTGCAGTGGATCCAGTAACAGGATTTAATACAGATCCTGCTTCTTGTTCTGATGTTCAATCGTTTATTGATAATCTTGTTGGTATTATTACAACTCGTTTAGGTGCTGGAAATATAATAGGAGTAAATACACTTCCTTCAGTTTCTATTGCAAGCACTACATTTAGTGTTTATGTTGGAACTTCTACACTTCCACATACTTATTATGGAGGAGGGACTGCAAAGATTAATGTTACAAGACCTTTTGATGGGCAAGTTGTTTATTTTGAACGTCTTTATTACACCATTGGTTCAATCGGTATAAGTTCTGGAGGTTCTGG
>Ga0208784_1000183_pt1 | contig 32470 bp, 31 predicted proteins | sample DEB19_08_DNA_FD_184531 | JGI IMG/M metagenome (GOLD analysis project Ga0208784, IMG submission 184531) | Aqueous microbial communities from the Delaware River and Bay under freshwater to marine salinity gradient to study organic matter... | ecosystem: Environmental > Aquatic > Marine > Coastal ... | reverse complement strand
ATATTATCATTATTATGGTGGGGTGATGGTGTTAAAAACAATATCGATGAAAAAAATAGTGAAGAAGAATTAGAACCAATATTTTTTTCATCATTATTAACAAAAATATATTTAAAGGATTGTGGTGATGATAGTACTACAAAACAATATGATAGTAAAGGTAAATATTTTATAGAATTAGGAAAATATACAATAAATCAAGGGGGGTATAATAATTCTAAGAAATCATTTATTGAAATGATTACTGATGCCAAAAGTTCAACATATACGGATTTATTTTTAATAAAAGGTATATTAACAGGTGTAATAATATTTACATTGGTGAATATAGTATTAAAAAAATATTATAATGAATATCCAGCTGGTCAAAAAACTTTATTAGAAATAGATAAAAAGATAATATTATCAAAAATAGATGACAATATTTATGATGCAGTAAAATATGAAAACTTTATTAAACCATTATTGAAAGAAGGTAATTATAATGTAAATATTGTTTTAAGTATTATAATTATATTACTTTTATTAAAAGTAATACCTGGTTATACATACCCAGTTAAGGCAATTAGATTTGATAAAATAGATTGTAACTAACCGTAACTAACCGTAACTAACCGTGTAACCAATTATTATTTAAGGAATTATTATTAATTAATAATTATTGATATGGAAAATAATAACAGCGAATATATTTTAAATATAAAAACAATACAAGCATCAACTTTTAAGCAGGTGATTGATGCGTTGAAAGAAATTTTAATGGATGTTAATTTGGAGATTGATGAGACAGGTATTAAAATAGTTGCTATGGATAATACCCATATTGTACTTATTCATTTAAAGCTAGAAGCTGATAAATTTGAAATATATGAGTGTGAGAAAAAGACATATGTTGGTATTAATATGTTGCGTTTACATGCTTTAATTAAAACAATTACAAATAATGACATTCTTTCTTTGTATATATTGAAAGATGACCCTAATCATCTTGGTATAACAATAGATAATAATGATAAAAATTATAAAACTAACTATAAATTATCTGTATTAGATATTGATGTATTAAATATACAAATACCACCAGTTGATTTCCATACAATTATTAATATGCCATCTAATTATTTACAAAAAATCATAAGAGATATGCATAATCTAGCTGAATTCATTGAGTTTAGAAATATTGGAGACAAATTAATACTAAGTTGTAAAGGAGATTTCTGCCATCAAGAAACTATATTGGGTTCTGAAAAATCACAATCTATAACTATAAAAAAGAATAGTGTAAACGAAGAACAAGAAATAATACAAGGGATATTTAGTCTCAAATATCTTTCAATATTTACAAAATGTACAAATCTTTCCAATAATGTAGAAATATATCTTAAAAATAACTATCCAATTATTTTACGATATACAATTGCATCACTTGGAGAAATTAAGTTATGTTTATCACAACAAGATATTTCTTAAAAATATAATACAAAAATAATCATAGATTTTTCAATTTTGGATATAATATATATTTATAATATATGTCTTGAATTTTATACAATGCATTTTTTAACACATTTAGTATTTCATTTAAACACGAAAAATATTTATTTGTATATAATATATCATTATCATTTAATATATATATAATTTGTTTTTTTATTTCATTAAAAATATTGAAAAATTTGTTCATATATAGTTAAATTATATTTTAATATCTTTAAGTATATCAAAAATCTGCTTCTAAATCAAATTTGCGAAGTTCGGAATGATTTTGATTGCTACCTACATTAGCCTTGCTATATTGTGATACGCGACTTTCAAAGAAATTTGACTTGGATTCAATTGAAATACGTTCCATAAAGGGAAATGGATTTGCAGAATTCCAAATTTTATCATAATTCAATTGTGATAGCAATCTATCTGCTACAAATTCAATATATAAACACATTAAGTCAGCATTCATACCAAGCATAGAGCATGGGATACTATCATTAATAAATACTTTTTCAACTTCAACAGCTTCTTTTACAATTTTATGAACTGTTGACTGTGGTAATCTATTTTCAATTTTAGAATAAAGTAATATAGCGAACTCTACATGCATAGCTTCATCGCGACTAATTAATTCATTAGAAAAAGATAGACCTTGCATTAATCCTCTTTCTTTTAACCAGAATATACTGCAAAATGCTCCACTGAAAAATACACCTTCAACAAGAGCGAAGGCAAGTAATCTTTGTGAGAATGGCGCATTTTCATCTTCTATCCATTTAAAACACCAATCTGCTTTCTTTTTAATACAAGGCATATAATTGATAGCATTTAATGCTTCTAACTTTTCTTTGGGGTCTTTGAAATATGTATCAATTAAAAGTGAATAAGTTTCTGAATGAATATTTTCAATTGCCATTTGAAAAGCATAGAAAAATTTAGCTTCCAATATTTGAACATCATTTAAAAATCTTTCACCCAAATTAATATTTACAATAGTATCACTTGAACTAAAAAATGCTAGAATATGTTTAATAAATGTTCGCTCTTTATCATTGAGCTTATTAAAATCATCTATATCTTTACTTAAATCTAATTCTTCTGGTGTCCAAAATGCACTAACAGATTTTTTATACATTTCCCACATGTCATTATGTTGGATCGGAAAAATTGTAAGGCGATCACTTTGTTTTAATAGGTATTCCTCATTAGAATTAGAAGTCATTATTATATATATATATAATGTTTTATTTATATATATTACAAAAAAATTATTAAATTAATCTAATAAATTATTTTCTTTCATTACTCTTATTAAACGAGTAACTCCGATGCCTCCACCCGAACGTTCAAAGAAATTATTTGATAAAAACTCGTTTAGCTCAGCTTCTACACGTTCTTTTGAGAATTTATCAAATAATATTTTAGCATATTCACCATCACTAATTTCATAGAAATATTTGCGCATTTCATCTGGGTCAGATGAGCGTTGAGCACTACCGATAGTTTCAATACCATTTATAATTACATCTATTTTTTTAGCATGTCCACCTTCAACATCACTTTGCTCTGCTTGTTTCATATTCCAAAATGGAGAGCTATAATTTGGAAAGTTTTTAAGAAAGAAAACTTGACCATAATCTTTTTGTAATCTTTCTTCATGTTGATGTTCTAATTCTTTTGTACCATATTTATTAGCAATATCAACATAATCGCCTTCTGGATACTTACCATCTGGATAAAATTTGCCGAAACCAAGATGATTTAAAAGCTCAATTTCCAATTGCTTCATCGCTTCCATATCACCTTTTAATTCAAATTCAAACATTGGAAATATCTTATCATGACGACCAGGGACAGGATTTGGTTCATTTCTATAACTTGTGCTTACACAATAACACCCGTTAATTTCAGGATTCTTTAATATTTCATATTCAAGCCACATTTGACCTGTTTGTGGTAAAGGCCATATTTGTTCGTCGTATTCGTATGTTGAAATAGTTTTTGGATCTTCACATGCTGCTAATATACTTAATCTATTTTGCGTATGTACTTCAATGAATCCTTTGCTATCAAAGAAAGCTCTTAGTTTCTTTACAACATTGTTAAAATCAAATATATTAATACATCCCGAATTAGAAGCTACCATTTAATTATCCCTATATAAAAACAAGATAACTTTTCTTTAAGTGTTTTTATGTTAAAGCGTCACCAATCGCATTTACACCAGAAGCAGCCGCTATCGGTTTAAAAGCGATTGAAAGTATTAACCAAAACCATGATAGCCCGATTATTATAAATCCTAAAATTATCATACTAATTCCAAAATAATATGTGTATTTTTCAATTATAAAATCATCAGGATTTGCCGGGTTGTAGTAAACTGTAACTGGTTGATTTTCATTTACTATTTTAGATGCTTTATAAGATTTAATATATTCTTTTTCTCCAACTGTGTAAACAATTTCGGCATTGCATACAGTAACAGATTTATTATTATTATCCTTATCTTTTATAATTTCTTGTGTACATTTTACATTTTTATATTTACCCAAAACATTTTCAGATTTATTTATATCAAAGTCTTTAATCCAAAAACCTGCATATATTAAAATTCCAAATATTATAGTAAGAACTATTGTTACAGCAATATTATATGCAATACCAATTGATGCTGTTGTATCATATATTGGATTTAAGATACTATGATTATTTTTAATATCTGTCAATGCTGTTCCAATAAATCCTTGTTGCATTGTTCTAATTTCACTATTTCCACCTTTCATTACTCTAATATTAAATTAGATAACTTATTATGCAGAACATAATACGCAGCTATCTCCATTTTCTTCTGCACATCTCATTTTCTTTTTAGCAAAATCAGGGTCAATTGTAAATTGTTGTGTTTTAGCCTTAGGTCTTGTTCTCAAATAATAAGAACCAGTTTTAAGTCCCTTGGAATGTCCGTAAAAATGCATTGACGACAACTTTTGAAAATCAGGGTCTTCCATGAAAATATTAAGACTTTGTGTTTGACAAATATATTTACCTCTATCCGCAGACATATCAATTACTACACGTTGCTTAATTTCCCATGATGTTTTATATAAATCTTTCATTTCTTGATCAATTTCAGGAATATTTTGAATACTTCCTTCATGAAGGATAATTGTATTCTTCATATCTTTGTTCCATAACCCTTTATTTATTAAATCTCTAATTAAATATTTATTGATAACGATAAATTCACCACTTAATGTTTTTCTTTGAAAGATATTATTTGTAAATGGCTCAAAACTTTCATTGAAACCCATAATTTGAGATGTTGATGCGGTCGGCATTGGTGAAATCAACAAGCTATTTCTCATACCATATTCTTTAATATCATTTCTCAATTTATCCCAATCGTATCTATCACTTGGTTTTTCACCCCACAAATCAAACTGGAATAAACCTTGTGAAATTGGGCTTCCTTCAAATGAACTATATGCCCCAGCATATTTAGTTTTAATAACATCATTTTCAAATTCATTAACATATTTATTAATATCATTATCACTATTATTATTCAAAATATCGCTAATAATTTTACTTCTTTTTTTTGATAATTCCATTGATGATTCAACAGCTGCGTGATAAATAGTCTCAAATATTTGTTTATTTAGTTCAGCTGCATCTTTACTTTCAAATGGATATTTGAGCATCATAAAAACATCTGCGAGACCTTGAACACCAATGCCAATTGGTCTATGTTTTAAATTTCCAACCCTTGCTTTTTCCACAGGATAAAAGTTGACATCTATGACTTTATTTAGATTCTTAACTACTACTTTAACAACATCATGTAGTTTTTCAAAGTTGAATTTTCCATCTTCCACATATGATGGTAGGCAAATAGATGCTAAATTACAAACTCCTGTTTCTTCTGGCGACGAATGAATTAGCACCTCTGCACATAAATTACTAGATTTAATAGTTCCAAGATTTTTCTGGTTGCTCTTTTTATTTGCTGCATCTTTATATAAAATATAAGGTACTCCTTGTTCAATTTGAGCTTCAAGGATCTTGAACCATAATTCCTGAGCATTAATTTGTTTATTATATTTACCTTCACTTTCATATTTCTCATAAAGTGCTTTGAAATCATCTCCATATACTTCACTTAAACCACGGCACTGATCTGGACACATTAGAGACCATTTAGCATTTTGTTTTACGCGTTCCATAAAAAGATCAGAAACCCACAATGCTAAGAACAAATCACGACATCTTTCTTCTTCAACTCCATGGTTCTTTTTCAATTCTAAGAAAGCTTCAATATCACTGTGCCATGTTTCTAGATATACAGCTATACTTCCTAAACGTTTTCCTGCTTGGTCAATATATCTCGCTGTATTATTAAATACACGCAACATTGGAATAATACCATTCGATGTTCCATTCGTACCTCTGATATGGCTTCCTTTTGAGCGAATTTGATGAATATGGATACCAATACCACCTGCATATTTAGAAATCAATGCCATTTCTTTTAAAGAATCATAAATTCCTGATACACTATCATCGTTTACGCTACACAAAAAGCAGCTACTTAGTTGTGGTCTTTTAGTACCTGAATTAAATAGAGTTGGTGTTGCATGAGTAAAATATTTTTTACTCATCAAATCATATGTTTGCAATACTTCTCTAATATCATTACCATGAATACCCAATGAAACGCGCATCCACATATGTTGTGGTCTTTCAATAACCTTTTTATTAATTTTAATCAAATATGCTCTTTCTAATGTTTTAAAACCAAAGTAATCAAATAAATAATCTCTTTGATAATCAATATAATTATTGAGCTTCTCTTTGTTTTTACATACGATATCATATAATTCTTCGGATATTAATGGTGAATGTTCTCCATGAATATCTTTATTATCATATAGTATTTGAACTGTTTCGCTAAATGACGGAGAAGTGTTTTTATGATGATTTGATATAATAATACGTGAAGCAAGAGTACTATAATCGGGATTATCAATAGACATACTACTACATAGATATGCAGCAAGTTCATCTAATTCGCATGTTTTTACCCCATCATAAATACGCGTGCAAACTTTTTGAGCAATCTCCGATACATTTATATTTAAATCAGATGATAATTTTTTTAAACGCATTAAAACCTTATCAAAACTGACATCTTCATACTCTTCGTTTCTCTTTAATACGCGCATTTATTTATCTGTTATACATATATATATATATTTTGCTTATATAAATTAATAAAAAATAATAAAACTATACAAAATTATAATCTAAAACGACACCTTCTGATGTGGTAATATATCCTTTAATTTTCAATTCACCATTATGTTCCTTTCTATGACATTCTTTACAAAGAGCAACTAAGTTATGTTTACTATTTTTATGATAACTTGATAAATATCCATCGTCATTAGCTTTTTCTTGATATACAATATGATGAGTTTCTTCTGCAACATTATCACATATTTTACATTTATCAACAATTACATTGCTGTTGTATCTAGATTTTCTATTTTTAACAATATCCTTATTTATACCTTCAACTTCTTTTCTAATTTTTTCTGCATTTTTCATAAAATCAAGTGGCATATCAAGAGACTTGCATACTTCAATTCCATAAATTTTAGACCCTTGACCATCTTGCAATTTTCTATCATATATAATTCTATTTTTATCATCAATTGTAATGCGAATATGTTTTACACTCAATGATTTATCTTTAATATGTTTTGATATACATGTAATTTCTGTTAGTTCATGAAGATGTGATGCAAATATAAAACAAGACCTTTTTTTAATCAATGTATCTATACCACTCGCAACAATAGATATTCCAGAAATAGATTCAGTTCCACAACATATCTCATCGCCAATAACAAGACTATATTTATCACATCTTTGAAGTATATTTCGCAATTCTGTCATTTCAACTGTAAAACTGGACATACCTTTATAAATATTATCCATTCCCGAAATTCTCGTAAAAATACTATTATATGGATAATAGCTCATTGATTCTGCTGCAACATACATACCTGCTTGTGCCATAATAATATTTAGACCAATTGCTTTCATAAATGAAGATTTACCTGATGCATTTATACCATACAGTAGAATACCATCTTGATTAAGCTCCAAATCATTTCCAACATATTCAACATCATCTTGAATTCTTTCTATAATAGGATGTCTCATATTTTTCATAGAAATAAATGATGATTCGCGTTGTGTTTTTTCTGTATTGATATCCGGGCGTACATAACAATATTCGTAAGCATTTTTAGCACAACACGATGCTATATCAACTCTTGTTAAATATTTAATTATATTATCTAATTTTTCATTATTATTCGCAATGAATTCATTTATAAATTTAGTATAACTTATTAGCACCAATTGTGATATTTTATCATTATAACTAATTATATTATTAGACGCATTTGTTATTTCATTATTTATAATTTTATAATTTTGGGATGTAGCCATTGATTTAGTATTAAAACTACTCATTAATTTCTTATTTTGCTTGCTTGCTGTTTCATAACGTTTTTTTGTCATAATAATATAATATCCTTCCCTGTCATTATTATCTATCTTACAAAATGTATTATCATTTGTCCCTAATTTATTAATTTCTTCAACATAATTCTCTATTATTTTATAATATTCTTCTGATTTTGTTACTAATTCATCTATTTCATGATTAATACCATGTTTAAAAAAATTACCCAAATTACTTTTATCAGCTAAATTATATTTTGAAGCTTTATCTATATCAATTATGTCATTAATATATGATATAATATTAGTAATATCTTTTAACTTAATATTCGCATCATTTATATTTAATTCATTATAAATTTTAACAGCTGAATCAAGAGATTCATTAAATACAACCCAGTCTAATGGAGGCATTTTATTTAAAATCATCTTTCTTTTCATTCTTTCTAAATCAACAATATTTGATAGATATTTGCGAATATTCTGAAATATCTTATTTTTAAGCATAATATCAATATCATCATATGATTTTTTGATCTTATCTATATTTGTCATAGGCAACAGCAATTTATCTTTAAATGCTCTTGAACCAAACGCAGTAATACATTTATTTAAAATATCTATTAATGGTTTATCATTTTGATAAAGTCTCAAAATATTAAGCTGTACTGCTGAATTGTATTCAATTGTCATATTTTTATTATTTTCAAAAATCTCTGGTTCTTGCAATTCTTTAATGATATCAGAATTATGTTCATATGCAAATTGTAAGAGACAGCAAAATGCTACTCGTGCAATAGTAAATCTTTCCAAGTTTAGCAATTCAATAATTGAAATTAACCCTTTTTTAACAAAGAAGGCTTTATCTAGAATTTCCTTTTGATTAATGATACTATTAAAGAAATTAATATATTCACAATTTTCCCATTTATAATGTACCAAAATTTTGTTAATATTTAGTTTTTTAAGTATGGATTTCTTATCTTCGTCTTTTAATCGTGCACTAAGAATAACTAATTCAATAGGATTATATGTACTAATAAATCTAAATATTTCATCATGAGCAAACTCGGGATCTTGTTTTGTTGACCCTACTTCATAAACAAAAGTTTTACCTGTTGACAAATCAATTCCTGATATACCCGCAATTACAAAACCATTAATAATTTCATAAAATATGACCATCATATAATTGCTTTGTTTATTGCATATATTGATGTTTGCACCTGGTGATAAAATTTCGGTTACCTCTCTTTTTGGATTAGGTGGTTCAGTTACTTGTTCAACTAAAACAATAGTATAATTATTATTAAGAAGAATTTGCGTGAATTTCGAAATTGAATGCAATGGAAAACCTGCCATTATTGGATTAGCTCGTGACACTTCACTTATTGCTTTATTTTTTCGTGAAGTTTGTATACTACATAAATCAGCAATTATAAATACTTCATTATCAGTAATATTATCTGTTATAGTATAAATTTCAAAGAACGAACCTACTTGCATTAAAACTATACATCTTTCACCATATTTTTCTTTGTATGTTTTTGTGTAGTCTAGATATTCGTCAATTATCATTACCTAATTCATATTATATATATATAATTCTTAAATAACATTTATATAAGAAAAAGAATATTTTATATTATAAAATGGGTGATAAACTATCTTTTGAAAATATACTGAAAGAGCTTGGAAAATTAAATTTAGATGATTTTAATTTACCGGATAATGTAAAACTTGAATTCTATAAATATTATAAACAAGCTACTGTCGGTGATTGTAATATAGAAAGACCTTGGGCAATTTACTTAAAAGATTGTTCAAAATGGGATGCATGGAATAGCATTAAGGGTATGTCTAGTGAAGATGCTAAAAATAACTATATTGATTGTTATTATAGTTATATTGTTAAAACAAATTAATTTTATTTTTTAACTAAATTTTTAACTAAATATATATGATCACTCAAAACACTATTAAAAAAATCATTACGCATCATTTGAAAATGTATATTAATTATACCTAACTTAAATGGATAAAAACTAATATTTGGATCAGATAAAATACTTATGTCTTGATAAGTTATTTTATATAATGTATAAACTACATATATTAATATTGGAAATGATACAATACTGTATGAAAATATTTTTATTAAAATTTCAATAATTAATTTTATCAATTGTACAAGTGTTATATATATAAAATCTAATATAATAAATGCGAATGGTCTCATATTAATACCAATATTAAGTGCCGATAAAGGATCAATTAATAATATTATAAATAATCCTACAACAAATATTAAAATATTGGGAAGTTTTAACATAATTATATTTAATGGATGAACAATAATAAGTCCAAATAATAACATAAAATAATATGCAAAATAATACATTGAATTCATAATTAAATTAAGAACATATATTATTGGATAATTTATAAAATAAGTCATGAAAAAACCCAATAATTGCCATTGATCCAATACCCAATAAAATAATAATAATAATACAATTATCAATAATATAAATGGTCCTAAAATAGATAAATTCCTAAAATATTTAAATACATATTCATATTCGCTAAATGCTGGAATATCTTCTTTATTAATATTAATATTTGTAGTTTCGTATTCAGTAGTTATTTTTGTATATGTAATATTATTATCTATTGCTTCAATATAATCATTATTAGTTCCATCTTCAAGTATGCCATAGTTTTTTAATCTATCATTAAATAAATATTTGCTACTAAAACATAAATTACAACAATATTTAAACATAAATAAAATATTCTGGTCTGATGACAATAGATTTTCTATATTATATTTAGTATAATTTTTAGTATAATAATCAGCTATATGATACGCATATCTTGCACCTTGATAATGTCCAAACTCAGGTTTTCCTATATATTTTATTTTTTTCAAATAATTCATGTAATACTCATCTCTTGTATCAAATAAATCATAGAATTTATTAATATCGCGAATAATTGTTTCTTTAATTAATGTATCTTTATCTTGTGTTAAACTTTCATTATCAATTCCATCAATGTATTTTTTAAGTTTAACATATGTTGCATTAACACTAGATTCTATACTATTATATCCTATACCTTTAAAATTATTAATTTTATCTTTATCTATCTCAATATCATTTCGTATAGAGTCAGGTAATATATTTTTATCACCTTCTATATGATATAAATATGATCCAACTATATTATTATCTTTATGAAAATTTATTTTTTCATTTGTACCAATTTTAGTTCCATTTATACCAAATTTAGTTCCAATAATAGCAATTATGGCAAATGGATCATATGGTATAAAATCTTTATACTTTCCACGCATAAATGTATTAATACTTTCGCATTCATTTTTATTTTGTTTAACTACTGACCCATTTTCACAAGGCTTATAGCAAATAGGAACAGAATAAGATCCTTCGTTTTTTTTATCATTTGTACCCTTGTCGTATTTATTATTGATATAATAATATGGAATCGTAAACCAGTCTTCCCATTTTTCAATTTCATATATATTGCAATGTGCTTTTTTTGGTAATTGTTGATAATAATTATTTTTAAATTTTATTTTATCACCAGAGATCTCTAAATTTTTAGATAAATGTTGTTCTCCTATTGTACATATTTTAAGTCCAGTATTAAATTCTAATAAATTTCCTTGGACGCTAATATCGTTTTCATCTTGCCCTTCAATAGGAACATTTTTACATGTTGATTTATCTACGCTCATTTTATTAGCTTCTTACTTAAAATTATATTAGATTATTTAGTTTAATCTTAATTTAATTTGTTCGTAATCAGATTCAGGTTCTTCAATAAATCTTGTATCTAATGTATAATCTTTTCTTAGTTTGCAAGATTTTGTAAAATAATTGCTTGTATTTTCACAATCTAACTTGTATAATTTACTACCTTCTCCACTATCAACACTTTTTATATTAAATGAAATTGGGGGAATATTATTATTAGATGGTTTATTAACAATATTCTCATTATCGGGAACAATCATAGCATATGGTTTATAAGCGCTTATAACTACATTCGAATCGTTTGAATCATTGTAATGAATTATATTATCACCACCTCTACCATCATTCTTATCGTATGCCTCCCTAATTGAATCTATTGGTATATTATCACCCGTTATTGCATCAGTAAAATCATTTACTGCACGTCTTCCATTAGTTATCATATTGCTAAATTCAGTAGCAAAATTATTAAAATTAGCAAAAGCACTGTTGATATTTGAGGGCATCGATTTTAATAATGAAATAAAATCTTTATTTTCTTCCTTCGGCTTTTTATTTGGGCCATCATTTCCACCACCGCCTCCACCACCACCCAATGCAACAACCATGATTATAACTAAAATTATAAATAATAATATTAAAAATCCTGTAATTACATTATTCCATGAAGCAATAAAAAATGTTTTAATTCCAGCTAATAATGTATCTTGAATATATTTAGCAGTATGAACAAATAATAGTGTTGTATAATATCCTACCTTTCCAGCATTATCATTAAATCTTTCATCACTCCTATCTTGTCTATCCAATTCTTTATATTTTTTTAATTCTCCATTTTCTATTGCTTTTTCTCTTAATTTTTCTAATCTACTTGTTAAATCATTATTTAATTTTATTATTGATTTTAAATTAGATTCTAATCCTAATTTATCAATTGAATTGTCATTAAAATATTCTGCAATATCCCAATCTTTATTTTTATATTTATAATTTAATTTACTATTTTTACATAAATATATGTTATTCTCATCAAATTTATAATAAATATTTTCTTTTTTAAAATCATTTAAATATTTTGCATCATATACTATATCTTTAACATCTTTATATTTTGTTAATTCAATTACATCATTGTTATTACTTTCATCATATTCTTTTTTAAATTTTTCTTTGAATATATTAAACTCTTCTTCACCAATAGTATTTTTAATATCAATATAATTTGAATTTTTAATATCATTATCATATATTTTCTCCCATTTTAAACCATATATTATATTTTTTTCATAAAGTATTACATTAAAAGGATATATATAACAATATGAATTAGCTATTTTTGAAAAAGGTGGAAATGTATCAATTTTATCATCTCGCAATATATCAATACCAATACTTTTTATTAGTTCTTTTGCTTCATTTTTATTTGCTTCTTTTCTTATTTTTTTTTCTGTTTTTTCTAATTCACTCTTTAATTTTTTTATATCTTTATTTTTACCATTTATAACAATGGCATATCTTTGATATTTTTTAATTTTTTTTGGTATATAATAATTTGTTATACCATCTTCTTCAATTTCAATATAATTATTATATGATGCATTTAAACTATCAAATAAATCATTTTTAATATTATAAATATCAAAATCTTCATCGTCTATATTAGAATAAGGTATTACTATTATTTTGTTGAATGGATTTTTAATATCTGTTTTTGTATATTTTTTATCTTTGATATGTTGTATTAATTTTTCTATATTATCTGAATTATTATCTGAATTTAAGAGTTCCTTATTTTCAATACTTTTTACTTTTTCCCAAGCTGAACCAATAATATCATCTTCGTCATTTCCATATATTTTTTTAAATTCTTCTTCATTTGCGTTTATTATTTTTCTGATACCACTTACAATAGAATCTTTTGCTGTCTCAGCAAAATCTTTTGCTTTTGATTTAGCATTTGAAATACCTATTGAATTTGGTAATTTTATTTTTTTAGTAATATTTTCTCTTATTTTTTGTTTTATTCTTCTTCTACGAGACATCCTTAATTATAAAATATATTATAATATATATGTTTATTTTTCATCAAAATTATTATTATCATATATTAAATATGTACGACTATTTATATCTACTTATTATTATATTAATTGTATATGCTTCATTATACTATATATTTACTGACGAGTTTTCTATATATCAAACTGATACTAATCATTTTGACTTTGACTTATTATACAAAAGGCAACCGGTTGTAATTAATGACAAAATAAAAGATATTAATGAATTATTATATAATTGGTTTTCAAACAATATTATTAAAAATAATTTAATTATCACTGATACATGGGAACGTAATAAATACAAATATTTATTAATATATTCTAAGGAATCATGTGAAGTTACATTGTGTAATCCTAAAACTATTACTGTAAATGGAATGCCTGATGCATCTGCTGAAATATCAACAATAAAACTTAATAATATGGCTCTTATAATACCTTTTAAATGGTATTATCATATATCTTCAAATAATGTAGAATTATATGGTATTCATGATTATATAACTTATATGATAGGAATGCTGTAACTGTTTAAAAAATATGAATTAATTACTAAATTAAGTTATTAAAAATTGAATAGTATTATTTTCTTATTTTTTATCTATTTTCCAATATACCAGCCATTTATTATCATTAGTTGGAATCATTCTCACTTTATTATTAGTACTTAGTCCCCACTTTCGTTTCAGTAAATACTCAATAGATGGATTTTCACCATTATTTTGTTGTAATTCTTTCGGAGCATTATTATTAATTCTTTCTTTTAAATTAATTTTGAAATTATCAAATGTAAATTTAATACCATCATCCGCAGTATTAAATATTTTATAATCTATTTCTTCTTCTGACACAATCGGCAAATCAACAGGATTTAAATTATTGATGTTTCTCACATTAAGCATAGTAGGTTTTGTTGTTACTTTACCTTTATTTTTCTTAAAACCAGCACATTCATATGTGTTCATACCAAATGGATCTTCATAAATCTTATCATACTCATTAATTGATTTTATAGATGTTCTATGTGGTCCTGTTTTATGCCCGTTTTCAATATCATCTCGCCAATATCCCGACATGCGTCCAGGTAGTCCTTGCATTTGAACATTATTATCAATCTTTTTTGTCCAACTTTCATGTGTAGCGCCGATGCGAAGTTTCCATTTATTTGGAATAAGATCTGCTCTACGAAAGAATCCCTTTACGGCTATAACAATATGGTTATTTTGTTGTTCGTTGAATATTTTTGCAAGTTCGTCATGTTTAATTCTATCAGTAGAAGTATGATTTATAAATAAGACACCATTGCGAATACAAGCATCGTGTACTAATTCACTATTTTTTTGATTTATGCGAACAATATGAATTCTGTAATCATTTCCATAATTATCTATAATATCTTCATGTATCCATTTTTCAGCATTATCCTTTATGTTAAGAGGATAGAACTCCTTAATAATACCTTTTTCTAGAAAGTCTTTATGTCCAATGTATGATTTCGGAATAGTCATCTTATAAACTTCATGCAATTTACCCCATCTATACAAATCATAAAGCTCTTTAATCATAGTAGCACTGATGAAAACAAAATGATTATTATGTTCTTCCATATGTTTTACATCCAATATACCAGCTTCTTTTAGTGTTTTATGAAGAAGTTGATACTCTTTGTCACCTGTATCAATTTCATCTATAATTATTAGACCATTACTAATTTTCGTGAGATCCGATGATTTTAGTTTTCCATGATGGAAAATATTTTTTTTAAAACAATCAGGTGCTTTATCAATCATTTCCTTTTCCCAATTTACATTACTCATCCCAGTAATGATTCTTATATTTGTAGGATTTACTACAAAATCATCATCAATATGAGTTGTCATAAGTTTAGCTATTTCTATCATTAATCCATCAGCTCCTACCTTGGTCTTTTTTTGAACGCTAATAACACGATTTTTATTTTTGTAGAACTTATCTACTATATTATTAGCATCAAATATCTGATTTGGATAAATATATTCTGATGTTGCCATATCATCGCCTTCGAGATAGCATCTCTTATTTTTTGCTACAGCATTTGAGTATGCAGCAACAACCTCTTCCCTCCTTGCAGCTTTTAAAAGCATATCATTTGAATCAGTCATCGTTATAATATTTTAATTATAAATAATTATTATCAATTTTTTATATAAAAAGTACTAATTTTAAATATAGCAGTGAAAACATTGATGTCATCGGTGGGGTTCGAACCCACGCGTGCTTATGCACAACAGATCTTAAGTCTGTCCCCTTAGACCGCTCGGGCACGATGACATAATGCCATTAAGGCTATAATTAATGTAAAAATAAGTTGCAAGGAATTGATTTCCTTGTTATCTATATATATAATATAGTCCTTATATATTTTTTAAAAAATGATAATGTTATTTATATATATCAGATACTAAAATGGACGAACTCATTGACGCACTTGACTCAACAACTCTTACTAGCAAAGAATCGCGAGAATTAATAGATTACATTAATACTATTGATATTAATGTAGATGTTAAAAAATGTTTAGCTTATCTTATTGAAAATGATAATCATTGTGATTACCTAACTATATATAATATATGTGTAGAAAATGATATTGAATTACCTCCAATATAAAAATGAGTACATAATTTATAAAATCTTTGAAATTATAAAAAGTTTATAAAAAATAATAAATAATAAAATTATGTACTCAAAATTTAATTAGTCTATTTTTTCTTTTTCTTTGCGGCTTTGGTTTCTACAATACCTTTTAAGTCATTTTCATATTCTGTTGTAATCATATCGCGATGCGCAACCCACGCTTTTTCTAGCTCATCAAGATCACTTAACCATAGATCTTCAATATTAGTATCTTTGAGGGCTTTAAGCTTAGCTTCCAATTCATTATGTTCCTTTTCCAAAATAATCTTTCTATCATATGTAAGCTGTGAAATAGGCATTTTAAGTAGATAGTTATATTGTTTTATTTTTTTACTAGATGCTTCATCTTCTTCGGCATCTTCGTCGTTACTCTCGGTATCAATTGGTGGATATTTCAATTCTACCAATCTAGCTACAATATCAACAAGTTTCTTATTCATGATTTGAATTTTACCTGCAATTACATCAAGAATGAAACGCATTTTATTGCTTAGAACATTTGCATCTTTTTCCATGATTTTAATTTGATACATTTTGCGTTCAAAGTATTTTAGAATGCGAGTTTCAGCCCATTCTTTGATAATTTCACTTGTAGATTCGTAACGTTGAATAGATCCTTCACAACTAAACAAGTGAATATTATTAATACTTAGATTCTTACTAGAAGCCAATTTGAATAGTGTTTCAAACTTACCTTCAAGTTTAGCCTTAACACTAGTATTGAAGTGTAATATAAAGCGTACATTCTTTGATGTATAATGATTTTCAATGTATTTTAAGTTATTCAAGCCATTTGTAATCATATTTTCCAAGAAATCTTTATAATCTTCTGTCCATGTTCCAATGGGTAGTTCAGTGATTTCAACAGTTTGGTCATCAACCCATCTATAAACACCTTTACTAATATACGAATTCTTCTCGGCTTTTTCAATAGTTCCTTTGAAACCAAGATAATATGGTATTATATTATCCATTTCTAATGCACTTAGAGTATCATAAACCATCTCCAAATCTTCCTCTTTTTTTACAGTAATCTTTGAACTCTTGATAACATTGCAAATCAACTTACAAGTATCAATGATTTCACTTGGATTATACTGTGGAACATTTGTTGAATAACCAGTGCCGATACCAATTCCACCATTTACCAAAATCATTGGAATTACTGGTATATAGTATTCTGGTTCAATTTGTTGCCCATCATCATCTTGATAATTCAAGATTATATTATCTTCTTCTTTGAAAATCATTCTTGTAAGTTTAGATAATACAGTAAAGATATATCTGGGTGATGATGCATCTTGACCACCTTGGCAGCGACTACCAAATTGACCATTTGGACTTAACAAATTGATATTATTTGTACCAACGAATATCTGTGCCATACCAACGATTGCTTGTTGTAGTGATGCTTCACCATGATGATAAGCTGATACTTCACTTACATATCCAGATAACTGTGCTACTTTGATTTCATTAGAATAGAGTTTCCTTTTAAAACAAGCATATAAAATCTTACGCGTGCTTTCTTTTAGACCATCACATAGATGATTAATAGAACGTTGCAAATCTCTATTTGAGAAATGAATTAAGTCTTTATCAACAAACGACTTATAATCAACGTTCTTCTTGGAATAATCTAGAACCCTATCCTTATCATAATCTTGTAGCCATTGTTTTCTATCATCAGCACGCTTTTTGTTAAATGCTAAATCAATTACTTCATCAGCATTTTCATCATATAAATAAGTTACCTTATTCATCTGTTTGAAATATTCCTTTGCTTCTTGATCGCTAGAAGTACCCAATCCTTTGTAGTATTTGATTTTCCAATTACCAGTTTTAGCAGCATCAGTTTCAAGCCAACGCTCATAATCACTCATATTGTAAAACTCAATTACTTCTTTTTTAGCATTTGTAGCTTTGATAATAGGTGTCAACATTGATGTGAGAAATCCAGGTATTTCATAGAGCTCATGCCACATACTCTGAAATACATTGAAAATCAATCCCTTAATATGGCTACCATCGTGATCTTGATCTGTCATAATCATAATAGAACCATATCGCAATTGACTAACATCAGTATATTTCTTATTTTGTTCTAAACCTAAAATCTTTTTGATTGCTGTAATTTCATTGTTATCTGAGATTTTCTGCAATGTAGCATCTTTGACATTCAAGATTTTTCCTCGCAATGGAAATACACCATACTTATCTCTACCAATAACACTTAAACCAGCAATCGCCATAGTTTTAGCTGAATCTCCCTCTGTCAATATGAGAGTGCATTCGGAACTTTGTTTTGTACCAGCAAAGTTAGCATCATCTAATTTTGGAACAATGATACGTGATATTTTTTTACCATCAGTTTTAACAAGCTTCTTTTTATCATAGAACTCAGTAATGCTTAGAGCCTTATCTACAATTCCAGATTTATAGAGTTTATCAAAGAACTTATCACTTAAATCACATTTAGAACCAAACTTAGCAACAGGTGTTGTAAGTGTTTCTTTGCTTTGTGAATCAAAACTTGGATTTACAATAAGAGCTTTTACAAATACGAACAAATTATCCTTGATATGCTGAGATTTTACTGCTTTCTTCTTTTTAGCAAGTGTCATATCAACAAGATTTTTTGTTATTATATTTGTAATATATTCAACGTGTTTTCCTCCCTTGATTGTATTAATACCATTGACAAATGATAAATATTCAAATGAGCCTGATTTAGAAATGGATGCTACTACTTCCCATCTATGTCCACATGCTTCGTAAACAACTGGTTGTTCTTTTTTATCCAAGAATAGTTCGCAATATTTTTCAAAGTCTTTGATAGTTAGCTTTTCTCCATTAAAACTAACAGAAACTTCCTTGCTTGTTGTTGCACAAGCATCAATAACGCGGCGATGAAATAATTTATACATATCATCTGTAAGACCTTTAATACCAAATCTTTCATAATCAGGAGTAAAAGTAATCTGGGTATATGGCGCTTTACTACTAGCTTTGACATTAGGAGTTTCTTTGCTTGTCATATTATTCATGAATTTTTGCGTATAGATCTTTTTACTGTAATGATCAACTGTTTCCACAATAAACTCTTTTGAAAATATATTAGCCAATTTACTACCATAGCCATTTTTACCACCCCAGATTTTTTCTTCACCTTTATCATAATTTGTTGATGTTAGAAGTTCTCCAAATATTAGTTCAGGCACCCAGAGATTACCATAACTACCATGTTTTTTAATATCAATTCCATTACCATCATTAAATATAGTAATTGTTCCTGTTGATTTATCAATAGAAACTTTGATATTTTTAACATGTTTGATATCCTCTTTGCCTTTCGTTTCTTCTGCCTTCAATCGCATTGCATGATCAATTGCGTTTACAATAACTTCATCGAAAATTTTTAGAAGTCCAGGAATATAAGTAAGATCATCAACGTGCATTTTTTGTGTGGATTCATCATAAATATAGCTACTTATTTTTTGTGGTTCAATAGAACCAATATAAGTATCCGGTAAAGCTAGAATATGTTCTAACAATTCATACTTTTTGTATTTTTCTTCAACGGATTTGACTTCTTTTTTGGACATTGTGTTTTGCTTGCTCTAATTCTATACTTAAACATATCAATTTTTTTATATCTATATGCGATTATTTTATTAATTTTTTTTGATAAATGATTATATAGATAACCGAACATGTCTGTATTACATATAAATAGTTTATATGAATTTAATGAAAAAATTAGGGATAGTATTACAGTTGTAGTTTTCTCAGCAGGATTTTGTAAACCTTGCAAAGAAATATATCCATATATTCAAGAAAAAGCCGAAAAATATACAAATATTACTTTTATAAAAGTTGATATAGAAGATGGTTCAGAAATATCAGAAAAATATGAAATACAAACAATACCTCATTTTAAATTTTTCAAAGATAATAAAGAAATTTTAAAATTTTCAGGAGCAAATAAACAAAACATAACAGAAGCCATAAATAAATTATTAGAATGATTATGATGAAACATAATGTAAAATTTGACTACAATTTATTGGGATGGTTTTCAAATATTATTAAGTGCGAAATTAATCGTATAATTATTTGTTTTCATTATTTAGCCAAATGTTTATAATAGGGGTGCCAAAAGAACTTAAAGCTAATGAAACCAGAATATCATTAATACCACAAGATGTTGCTAAATTAGTTAATAATGGAAATAAGGTTTATGTACAAAGTAATGCAGGTATAGCAGCAGAATATACAGATAATGATTATATAAATGTGGGTGCTGAAATATGTAATTCAACAGAAGAAATATATAGTAAAGCAAATTTAATTGTTAAGGTCAAGGAACCGCAAGTAGAAGAATACAAGTTTATTAATTGTAAACATACTATGATAACATTTTTTCATTTCGCAAGTAACAGAGAATTACTTGATTATATGGTAAATAATGATGTTACATGTTATGCGTATGAAACAATTAAAAAAATAAATGAAGATGGTGTCGGATTTTATCCAGTATTATCTGAAATGTCAAAAATCGCTGGTGAAAAAGCTATGATGGATGCTATTAAATTTATGTTCACAAATAATATATATGATTATAATGTGCAAATTGCGATATTAGGTGTTGGCAATGCAGGGTTATCAGCATTAAATATAGCATTAGAATCAGGATTTACTAATATATGTTTATTTGACAAGGATTTTGAAAAAATAAAAAAAATAAAAGAAGAAAAGGGAAACAATATTAATATATATGAAATGAATGATTATAATATAAATTATCTTGTTAAAAATTCAAAGATTATTATTGGATGTATATACAATACTTCAAATGGTGGCCCAACAGAAAAATTAATAACAAATGAATTATTAAATGAAATGCAAAAAGGGTCTATAATTATGGATATAGCGATTGACCAAGGTGGTATAACAGAACAATCATTTCCAACAACTGTAACAAACCCTTTAATAATTTATAATGACATATATATCTCTTGTGTTCCAAATATACCAAGTTGTTTTCCTGTAAAAGCTTCTAAATTATTATCAAATTCTATTATAAATTATGTATTAGCAATTTGTAATGAAAATACAGAAGATTATCCTGAATTAAATTATGGTATGGGTCTTAATGTTCGCAATAAACTATTCTATATATAAAAATTGATTATTAAAATTATCTTTATTAATTATTGAATTAATGAACTACTTGAAACTATTATTGAATATTGTATATATTGTTAATATTAATTGCTATAAAATTACTTTTCCAACATTTAAAAGAAATTTAGCAGTAATTAAAGATATAGATATAAATAAATTGAATGAAAAAGATATGTCTGAACTTAAAGTATTATTTAAATCAGTGCCTATGTTATTATTTAAAAAACAAAAAATAGAACCCAATAAATTTTATGAATTTTGTAAAACTTTTGATAGCAAAGCAAATAATAAAATAGTACACCCATTTACTTATTCACAGATACAAGATGTACCACAAGTTTCATTAAGAGGTGAAGCACACATCAAAGATATGTATGGTATTAAAGATATTACACTTAAATATAGTGAACCATTTAAAAATAATATTATTTGGCATCAAGATTTAGTTGGCCATGGAACCTACTTGCCACCGGTTGTTTGCTCAATATATATGATTAAATCACCTTCAAATGGTGGTAATACTTTATTTGCAAGTTTAGAAGATGCTTATGATTCCATGGAATTTTTCATGAAAAAAAAAATAAATAATTATAATGTCATTTATTCAAATTCCCAAAAAGATATGATTAACTCATACTTTGATTACACTGGATATAATCGTGTTATAAATGAAAAAACAGAAAAAGTAGGAACAAGTATTATTACAAGAGAACCATTAGTAGTATATTCTGATTCTGGAAAAAGACGCAAAGCGCTTATGATATCACCGTTTCGTTTTAACAAATTTGACAAATTGTCGTGTTCAGATAGCTTTGATTTATATAGAGAAATTATGAGTAAATACGTATTTACACATCATAATGTCGTTGATATTAAATGGAATAATGAAGACCTATTAATATTCAATAATCGCAAAATAATACATACATCAACACCAACTATTGAATATAAAAATGAAGAAAGGCTTTATTATAGCTGCTTTGTAGGAACCAGCGAACCTATTATTAGAAGTCAATAATTATATAATTGAGTAACTATTTCTGTATAAATATTACTTGATATGATTTCACTACATATATCTGGAATAGACTTATTTTCTATATCAATTACTATTATATTTTTATTATTTTCGATTGCATCTTTGTATCTTTCTTCATGAAGTTCATGAATTCTCTTTATATATTCTATTTTGATATTTTTTTCAGATTCTCTACCTCTTTTTTTAATTCTATTGTGACACATTTCTGGGTCAGAACGCAAATATATATATGCATTCGGTTGCCATAATTCATCGGTAGTTTTATGCAATTTATGAATATTATTGTATTCATCAATATTAATTGTTTTATCTTCATAAGCCTTTTCCACAAATACATTTTTTATAAAATAAGGGCTTCTTTCCATCAAAACAATAACATTTGATTTCTCTTGTATCCAACACCTATCAATCCAAACTCTTATTTGAAAATTATAAGTACTATTATCGCTATCATACATACTTTTCAAATATTCTGTCCAACTTTCTATTGGTTCTATATCAATGGCAGTTTTATAATTTTTATGAAAATAATTTAGTATACTTGTTTTACAGCATCCAATATTACCATCAATTGTAATAATAGGCATTTTTAATTAGTTGAATATGTTATCTTTTTATATATCATTTTTTTATAATTTTATTTTGTGCCATCATTTTTTTTACACCAGAAATAGTTATCTCCTTGCCCTTTGATTTAATTAATTTTATGATAAATGTATTTAAAAATGTTTCTAATTTTTTGGAAATAACATTTATAGATGTTTTGGTAATTTTTACTTTGAAATATTTAAATAAATGGTATAATTTTACTTTTAATATATTACTAACCTTTTTGCAATTAACCAGTTTAGATGCACCAAGAGTTATTCTGCGTTTAGTGCGTTTTCCACCACCTTCCTGTGTTTGCATTGTTAGATTCAATGTGGGTCTTACATAACCTTCTTTTAAATTAGCTTCCATAACATCTCCACCTACATTTTCTTGTCTATACATTGCTTCTTCTCCACCGAAGAATGCTAATGTATTAAAAGCACCACCTTTCATACATACTTTTTTATCAAAACATAGTGTAGTGATATATTTTGATAAGAATACCATATGTTTATCTAATATATTTCTAATACCTGCTTTCAATGATATTAAAGCAGCTATTGCTACAAAATTGAATATTATTTTATCTATATGTTTAGATAATAACAATATTATTTTAGCTTCATTTTTTTTACTTACTACTTTCTTAGATTTGATGTGATTTAAAATTTCGATAGCACAATATTTTATTTTTTGACAATTTGACATATATATTTACTACTATATAAAATGAAAATAATTATATATAATTAGAAGAAATGGAGTATTTAAATTTTAATGGTGATAATCCAATACCTGAATTAATAAATGGTAGAGTAAACGCAATTGATAGAAATAATGATTATAAAATAAAAAAAGCGGTTGATAAAGCTACTGAACATCAAACAAATATAATATCAAGAAATTTAAATTGTACAGGTGTATCAAAAATTTTTTTTTCCATGGAAAATATAAATTTATTACAAAAAGGTATTAGAAATAAAATATTAAATGATACAAACGGCGAATATAATATTGGACGACAAAAGGACGATGAATTAATGATTATTATGAGATCAATATATTTTCAATATGCAAAAAATCAATCTAATAATATTTCTGCACAAGTTTTGGATTTAAATACGCGCGTAATTGAATGGTGTGTTCCTGAAATTATATCTAATATAAAACAATCGCAAAGATATATTAAGGATATAAGCACTATGCCGGTACCACTTGAAAGGTCAGTAATGCCTTCAAGAAAAGGTTTAAAAAATCTCGATATTACAAAGATTTAATTAAATAATATAATATTATAGAAGTATAGATATAATATATGAGTAGTTATGCAGATACAGCTTGGGGATATGATGAAGAAAGCCTAGGATTAGATCCTGAAACAAAATTAAAGTTTGTTCCGAGTGATAAAGAGCTAAAATTATTCAAAGAAGAAAAAGCTAATATGTACAAAGGTACTTGGATGATATGTTTAGTATACGGTATTTCAGCTATTGCTCTATTAGCAGTTGTATTTTTTACTGATTGGGGTAAAGAATATGTTTATGACAAATTTTTACCCGCAGTTTTAACATATGTTATTGGTGCTATAATAATAATAATATATCTTGTTTTATCTATTTTTGCTTTACAACCTCATAAAATTAAAAATGATTTTGACGTAATGCCTGTTTGCCCTGATTATTGGAAATTAGAAAAAGTTAGTAAAGAAAGAAGAGATTCCATAATTAATAATACTATAAAATACGATAATGAAGGTAAATGCCCGGGATACTCATTAACATCAGGTGAAGGTTGCACTATAACTGTAAATCCAAATGATGAATATTCTATTAAAGATTCATCTGGTAAAGAAAATATAGTATCAAAAAATAGTTCAGAATTAAATCATAAATGTGTCCCAGACCCTTTTGTATTTGGTTCTTTAACTGATTATAAAACTATGAATGATAATTTACATAAAAATAATTTATATATGGCTTCTGAATATAATAAATCAAATATTAAATCATCAACAATTGATATTGATTTGGGTGGATCAAAAAGCGGTTCTCAGGATGGTATAATAAACCAAGCAGATAAATCACTACTTGAAAATAATGCAACATTTTTATATAAAGAATCTAAACAAAATAAAGAAAAAACAGATAAAAGACAATATATAGATGGTTATGATGCAAGTAACGAATTATTAAAATATGCTAAATTAACGGGTGCTTATAAATCTGATTGGAAAAGAGACGCGAGTTCTATTTCGGATTCTAGTGCGAATACACCATTTATTGGTTCTCTATTTGTTGATCAAAATAAAACTTATGATAAATATCCATTGATTTGTAATGAAGTATATCCTGGGTTATTAGATAAATTAGAAAAAGATGGTAATGATAAATTAAAATGTGAATTGGCTAAAACATGTGGTATATCATGGAGTAAATTAGATTGTTATTCAAACGATACAGAATAATTTCTGCATATGCCAAATGTTTTTCTGTGAAATTCCGTTAATCCATGAACATTTATAGCTTCATGATGTTTTTTTGTTCCATAACCTTTATTTTTTTGTATATCATACAATAACAATTTATCATTCTTTGCAACTAAATCCATAATATATTTTGTATGATAATCTTTCGCTAATATTGATGCGGCTGCTATGCTTAAATATTTGGAATCTCCTTTTGGAACACATTCATATTCTATAATATCATTATCGTATCCAGGTGGAATATATGGTTTAAAGTTTGGACCATCGATTACTAAATATTCAAATTTACTCTTTTTATAAGCTACATCTATCGCACGATGCATAGCCTTCATTGTTGCATTTAAAATATTAATATCATCTATCTCTTTACACGTGGCTTCACCTATTCCATAGGTTAAGCAATTTTCTTTGATATATTTTGCTAGAAATTCGCGCTTTTTCTCAGATAGTTTTTTTGAATCCTTAATTTGTTTATAAATTTCATCTGGAAATTCCGTAGGTAGTACAACACACGCTGATATTACAGGGCCTATAAATGTTCCCCTCGCAACTTCATCTACACCAGCTACTAATTTATTTTTATCAGGCAAAATATACTCAGTATCAGACATTATTGCGTTTAATTCCTTATATTTATTATATTTATAATAAGTGAATAAATAAATCATTTTTTTATATTTTTGTACCCTCTTGGCGTAATTGGATAACGCGTTCGACTTCTAATCGAAAGATTGTGGGTTCGAGTCCCATAGGGGGTATAAAAATATTATATATATATATTAATAATATGTATTTTTTGTATGCTTGTAATCTATTTTTTAGATTATATGATTGTTGTTTGTATAATATAAAAAAATATAAAGAAGGCCGCAAAGAAGCAGAAGAATTTCAATCTTTACTTAATGAAAACCCTTATTATGCTCTTGAATAATTTTATTTTCTCCCAGCATAAAATATCTTACCATTACCAAAGTTGTCATCTATATAACAGTTATGAGTGTTTTTCATATTTTTAAATATATTGTTAATATATTCTTCATTATCAATATTATCAAAATCTTCAACTGGATGAGGCCAATATATTATAATTATTCTATTAAAATTTGCTAAATATTTAGCAAATTTTTCATGTGTTTCTAAATCTGTTTCTGTCAATGAATATGTTGCAATGAAATTTATATTCATCATACTCACAATTTTTTCTTCACTAATATTTTGATTGGATGGCAATAAATTTGTACCTTTAATCAATGTATTATTTTCATCATCTAAAATATATTTAGTTTTAATATTTCTTTTATCTATGAAATATTTTTGCAAAATTACCATTAAAGGCAAATCATATATAATATGTATTCCTTGAAAATTTAAATCTTTTAATACATCGGCCATTTGTCCAGTCCCTCCTCCAAATTCAAATATTATCTCATTATTATTGTTAAGATTAAATTTTAATTTATTTACAAGTATATATATTGTCCATACCTGTGCTACTCTATCTAATTGTATATTATTATATAATTTAATTCCAATTGGTCCGTAATTATTAGATGATATTACAGATTTATAAAATATACTATCTTTATTTTTTTCAAGTAATTGCAACTGATATTTATTTTGTAAACTATTTTCAGGCCAAATAAATATATGTGGCTTTACTTCATTTACTCTAAATAAATCTATATTTTCATTTTCCATATAACTTTTAAGATTGATTGTCATATCATTCCATCCCTTGGATAATTTATAGTATTTATAATTGATTTTACGTATACTATCTTTAATATTCATTTATTACTAATATTTAATTAATTAGTTTTAAATAAAAATTGATTATAAATAATTACACCATATATTATGGTACACAATACTAAAAACAAAGAAAAATATGAAAATCAAAGAGAAATAGTTATTAATATTATTATTGATATCTTAGATACATTTATAATTAATATTACTAAATTATTATTACTAATTTTGATGTTTATGACATTTATAATTACAAATGCTTTTATTCGAATTTATTTTATATAAATAAATAAATATAAATATTATATAATGAAAATATTAGTTTTATACGTATTTCATGAATATGATGATAATGTTAGAATATTTTTAAACAATTGTATATTTAAAGATGATAATATAGATTTTTTGATTATAGCTAATAATAAAACTTATGATTTTAGTAAATTAAATTTACCTGATTATGTTATCACTATGAAAAGAGAAAATAAAGGTCGTGATTTTGGTGGTTGGAGTGAGGGATTATTAAAAGATAATTTATATAAGAAATATGATAAATTTATATTTGCCAATTCAACTATTATTGGTCCATATTTAAAAGATGAAAATATAAAATGGACAGACTATTTTATAAATGGGTTATCGGGTAATATTAAATTATTTGGTTGTACTATTAACAATGCTTATTTTTCACATGTACAAACCTATATATTTAGTATTGATAAAGAAGCTCTTGAATATTTAATAGGAAAAGGTAGATTTACGATAACAAATTATCCTTCAACAGCAAGAGAAGCGCAAGAAAATGAAATATTTATGTCAAAAGATATAACTGATAATGGATGGAATATTGGTTGCTTATTAAAATGTTATGAAGGTATTGATTTTACTTTCAAAAATAAAAAAAAAGAAGATATGGCTAATGTATTATATGGTGATATAATGTTTCCAAAATATAGAAATATTCTTTGGAATGAATATGATTTAATATTTGTTAAAGGCAATAGAGTAAATTTACATCATAGTTGATATATTATAAACAATTACAATACATAATAATATTAAGAAACAATATTGTATTATAACCATATTTTCTGTATATATATTTAAAATAGCATTATCATCATTCGTTTTATAATTATCTATAAAATTTTTATAATCAGCCACATTGTAAAAACCATATATTACCATCAATACTAATATTAATAATCCAACAATTTTAATTATTTGTTTAGCATTTTCTTCTACATATAAATTAGTTTGAGTACTTGCTAATAATGCAAGTGATACACCAGCCGCAGTAAATAATGTACGATTTATTGATTCGAATATTGATGTTTTAGATAGTAGTATATTATTTTCAATTGATGTCATATATTACTTAATTATAATATATTAATTTTACAAGATAGAAATGGATATTTTTCATATAGTTTGAATATAGCCTTTTCTTTCATTTTTGCTTCAATCATAATATCTATATTAGTATTATATTTTTTTGGTATTTCAAGCAAATAGTCTGGAATTGTTTCAATATAATCACTGTGATGACCACATTTTCCAGATCCTTGTTCACTAACATGAAATTTAGGTTTGATATTTCTACGTTTCCAAGTTTTCAGGATTTCAGGAATATAGTTATCTGGTGTATTTAGCTTTTCATTTGGATGAATAATATTATAGCAATCATAATGATGTGTATCAAATACCACAGGAATATTTACGCGTTCTGATACTTTCAAACAATCTTCAATAGAGAAATTGCGTTCACAATTTTCTAGTACGAGGCGTCTCTTAATATTATCAGGCAATTTCAAATAATTTTCACACCATCTATCTATTGTTTTATCCTTGTCACCATATATACCTCCACCATGTATTACCATAACAGAATCATTACCTAACTCCATCATATCTAATACAGAAGCATGATAATCTAAATCACGAATAGTTTGTTCAATTACATCATTATTTAGACTGCCAATACAATTGAAATGTCCTGGATGAAATGTCAAACGTTGATTATATTTCTTTGATTTATCACCTATTTTTTTTAATAAATCCTTAGCGAAGTCCAACGTATATTTTGGTGCTTTTGGATTAGAAATATGCGGAAACAATTCGCTTGAAAGCCGGAATACTTTGATACCATTCGCTTCATTCCAATCCATCATTATTAGAGTATCTTGTAGATTTTCTATGATTTTATTTTTTAGATTATCTACACCTTTTTCAATAAGTGTTTTTAAGATGACACTACGGGATGAAAATACGGTTGGTTTGCATTCTCTTAGCTCAATATTGATACAACATAAACCAAGTTGGATATTTTTGTTTACACTTGTCATGATAACAATGATAAGTATAATATATAATTAACGATATCAATTTTTAGATTTATTATATTGAAATGTTTTTTTAAAATTTATAGTTAATATAATAAGAATGTGTATATTTAAAGAATATAGACATATTTTTGGAAAAGAAGGTGAAGGAGTACATTCTGTAAGATTATATAACATAGCTATAATAGATGTATTATTGACAATAATATTTTCAATCATTATATCTTATACGTTTAATATGAATTTAATAATCACATTGATAAATATGTTTTTATTAGCTATTATTAGCCATTATCTTTTTGGTGTTAAAACAACAATAAATAATTATTTATTTTATGAAAAAAAGAGTACATAATTCTTTAAAACTTTTCAATATAATTAACTTTAATAAATTCTATAATTATATTAAATTATGTACTCATTTTAGATAAATTTGTTTTAAAATTATAAAAAAATGATTAAAGTTGGTATAAAGTGTTGATACCAACATGAATATGAACATGGAACTTGTCTTCGAGATCGTCTTCAACAACGATAAAAGCTTTGAAGATATAACAGTAGAAAAAGCAAGAATGCTTGTATGTACATATAAGCCAGCTATTGAGCAAATTAAAATAATTGCACCTATCGAAATTGATAATGGACGTGAACTTTGCAATCAAGTTTATAATACTATTAATAATATGATTATTTCTGCTAAACATACTATATTTCAAAATCGTAAAAATAATAAAAAAAAAAAAGTTAATTATGATATAGATTTCACAGAAATATTGGATGAATATAAGAAATTATCAAAAATAGCAAAAAAGGAATTTGATTATGTGATTGTTTCAGATTATTTAGAATTTCTCAAAACATGCTCTATTTACATGGGTGAAAAAGATGATGAATTGATAGCAGAAAAATACAAAAATCTTCTTGATATTATTGGTATTGAGCTATCAAATGATATGATTGCAAAGTATCCAGATATTACAATAGAGTTCGGGAATTTATACGAATATTATGTCGACAAAATGCTGGAAATCCACGCCAAATTCTAAAATGATATTGGTATTATATGACTATATATTTTTATATATTAGGATGTTTGTTATACTAATATATTATGAAAACAAATATTAGCTAATCAGTATATAAATATATAAAAATTGATAATATACATATTTTTATATTTATAAATGATGTATCGATGTATTATGAAAAATAACATTCATGAAAGTATTTATGATATTTCTGAATATATTTATTTTCTATTAGATGGAAATGTATATATAGATGAAAATAAACTGATTTATGATTTAAATAATTATATTGATAATTATATTAATAATATGACAGTATATGAGATGAATAGTGTTATAATACATTATGGTATTGATAATGCGGTTAATAAATATAGAGAGTTCTACGATTTATCTAATATAGATAGCAATAATTTTACAAGAGAAATTATAAAAAATCTCATAAATGAAACATATAGAATTGACAAAATTTAAATTATACAAACACATATTCACTATCATAATTTTTATCTATTAATAATTGATTTTTTAGATTAGTTATTGATTTCGTATCATAAATATTATAATATGTATTATTTATTTTAATCATTTTTAGACCACTTCTTGTTTTATATATATTGAATAGGGTATCATTTATTTTTATTTTTTCATTTGTGAATGTCATGCCTCCATTTTTTCCCATATATAACTATATTTTTAAGATTTTTTATTTTTACCTATAAAAAATAAAAATTGATTAGATATAAAGATATAAGATATATTATATATAACAATGAACGTGCTCCTTCCCAAGAACCTCGACATCAACAAGATCAAGTATTCCGAACTTAAAGTTATGAAATCGGGTGCTAAATCTGTGTATGTTAATTATTCAGGAACAAAAATCAATATTCAAACTCCTGTTATGAATATTCCTTATGGCGTAAATGATAATCAAAAGTTTATCAAGGATGATCCTAAGCGTAAAGATGAGTCACCTAAATATGATATTACTGTATCATTCAAGGGAATGGATGAAAATCCAAAAATCAAAATCTTTCATGATAAAATGAAAGAACTTGAAGAAAAAATTATTGATGATGCTTTTGTAAATCGTCTTGCATGGTTCAAGAATAATTATGGTGGAAACAAAGATACAGTATCAAATATGTTTTCTCATATTATCAGACATGATAAGGATAAAGAAACAGGTGAAATTGCGAATAAATATCCACCAACATTCAAGGCTAAGATTCCTTATAATCCTCTTGAAAGCAAATTTGAATTTGATGCTTATGACATGGATAATAATGATATTGATTTTGCTGAATATGTAGGAAATCTTAAAGGTGGACGTGCACAGTTTATCATCCAACTAAATGGAATTTGGTTTTCGGCTGGTATGTTTGGATGTAGTTGGAAGATTGTATCTGGTAAATTTCAACAATCAAATTCTTCAAAACCTAAATTTATTCAAGATAGTGATGATGATGTAGTAAATGATGATGAGGATGAGGATGACGAAGA
>Ga0208784_1000177_pt1 | contig 32959 bp, 43 predicted proteins | sample DEB19_08_DNA_FD_184531 | JGI IMG/M metagenome (GOLD analysis project Ga0208784, IMG submission 184531) | Aqueous microbial communities from the Delaware River and Bay under freshwater to marine salinity gradient to study organic matter... | ecosystem: Environmental > Aquatic > Marine > Coastal ... | reverse complement strand
ACACGTTTCCATCAGGTCTTTGCCGCGCCACATCTTAATCGGCTCAGTGATCGCATTGCCCCGGCGCTTGGCCAGAGTCGTACTGTCATCGCCAAATCTTGCAACGTCTAAGCCCCACACCACGGGCGCCGTCTGGCTTGGCTCAACCTGGCGCGTGGTGGCAGTCTCTATAAGATGTCGCGCAATAAGAGCATCATCATCTCCAGCAGGAAACTCTCCAAGAACGCGTACACGATACTGATTTGACCCATCACCATACTGCGCCACCATGTCCTCTAAAAAAGCCTTGTCCACCGTATCCGCATCGTGACAACTGACCTTCTTACCCCACCACCGCTTGCGGTTCTTATTGAACGCATCATAGAAATAACCCGTGGTGCGCGTGGGGTTCCCGGTCATTACCACCTTGGCGCCTTCGGTAGATAACGCGCCCTGGCCCACCTCAAACACGATGTCAGGAACGCCAGATGCCTCGTCAATCACAAAGAGAAGGTTCTCACTGTGGAACCCCTGCAAGGCTTCCGGTTGTTCCCTTCGGCTGGTGCGCGCCACCGCAAAGCTGTCGGGGACGCCAGCCAACTCAATCTTGTCTGACTTGATCTCCAACAGGCGCCGCATTCCCTCCGGCAGCTTGCGGTGCCATTTGCCAATCTCGGACCACAAGACATCAGATAACTGGTGCGCCGTGTTGGCAGTACAAACCACCTTGGTTGGCAATCTGGTAAGCAACCACCACAACACCAGCCAGGACAAGAACGCCGTCTTGCCAACACCATGGCCAGAGCGGATCGCCACACGGTCATTACTGGCGATGGCCCTGAGAGCGTCCGCCTGCCACCTTTGCGGGGTGGCACCAAGCATTGATTCGACGAACAGAACCGGGTCGCGGGCCAAACGCTCAATTACTTCAGCTTGGGCAGCAGCATTAAAGGCTTCCTTTTGCGGCGGGGCGCCAGACATAGGCAACCCATTACCCCCGGCAGAAGGGGGGCGCTTGGGTTGCTTGGAAGGAAGGGATGCCATCAAAAAAGGACTCTATCAAAAAAAATCATCGGGGGTAAGGGACCCAGGGTTGTTTTTACCCAGGGTCCCAGGGGGGGGTAAGCATACATATATTGCCACCAGCCCGCCCCCCCCCCTCGGATTTTTAAGGGGGGGGGTGGGGCCGGGGTCCAGGCCCCCAAGGCCCCCAAGGCGCCCAAAACCCCGGAACCGCATAAGGTGCATTATGTAAAAATCTATACTAACCCTTTGATTTCTTTTGATTGTCATCATCATCGCTCACGGACGATATACCTAAGATTTCTGCCGCTTTTTGCCCATCTTTGGCTAGTTTCCGGGCAACCGCTGCGTCCTGGCTGGCCTGATCGCTTACGTCGATCACGCGCCCCGCTGGCTTTATACCGCCAATCAAAGGGTCGTTTTGGGTCGGACGCATCCTATTTGCTACCATTCTCAAGGCATCAACGTAGTTTTCGTCAGCAGCGTGTAAATGCTCAATATGTGTCGTTTCACGCCATCTTGCCCTACTTTTCATCCAAAAAATAGCTGCTGCAACGCTTCCTTGCTCTCGGCTTGTAGCAATCGAAAATAGATTCTGCGCCACCTTAGCGTTCGCTTTCGCCACCCCTTCCTCTAATTCCCTACGGAAATACTTACCGACACTCTCATCCGACATCCCCATAACCAGAGCTATTTGGTCTCGCGTTAAACCCAGCCCGGCCAGCACCGAAACCTGTTGTTTATCCTTGTCTGTTATTTCTAACTTTGGGCGCCCCCTTTTCTTTTTCTCAACGGCTTCCATGCCTTTCGCCCCCTATCTCATCAAAGGTTTTACCCGAGCCTTCTAATATAGCTTTCTGCCCCGTGAAGTCCTGCCACCGCTTTACCGCCACATCGACATACGCCGGATTCAGCTCGACAGCATAAACGCTGCGGCTTGTCATTTCACCGGCAATGATGGTTGTCCCAGACCCAGAGAACGGTTCATAAACGGCCTGCCCTGGGCTGCTGTTATTCTCAATAGGGCGCTTCATGCACTCGACCGGCTTCTGGGTCGAATGCCCGGTTTCGGATTTTCGCGGCTTTTCAATTTGCCAGAGGGTCGATTGCTTGCGACCGCCGTCATAGTGACCCTTCTTGTTTTTTCGGACGGCGTACCAGCAAGGCTCGTGTTGAGGGTGATAATCGCCCCTACCAATCACGAACTGGCTCTTGCCCCAAATGATCTGCGCCCTAATCCCGAAATCGCAAGCCAGCAGACTTTCCGCCACTACATGCGCCATATTCCCTGCGTGCCAAACGTAGGCCACATCTCCAGGGAAAAGAGCCCAGGCCTCGCGCCAATCGGCTTTATCGTCGTTTTCGACCTTACCTATTGCCCGGCCACCACCGCCGATTTTTCCGTCTGCTTTCGGCTTTCCAGACAATGCGTCGTTACGCCAACTAGCATCATACTCCACCCCATAAGGGGGGTCCGTCACCATTAGGTGCGGCTTCACATCCCCCAGCAGCTTGCCCACCACATCCGCCTCCGTGGACGAGCCGCAGATGATCCGGTGCTTGCCCAGCACCCACACATCGCCCAGCACGCTAACCGGATCGGCTGGCGCTTCAGGCACTTCATCCGCGTCAGTCAGTCCTTCTGTTTCATCATTAAGGAAATTCGCTAAGGCTTTATCATCAAAGCCAATTAGGTCTAATTCAAACCCAAGCTCTCCTAACTCTTTCAATTCAACCGCAAGTAATTCGGTGTCCCAGCCTGCATTCATGGCTAATTGATTGTCGGCTATGACATAAGCCTTCTTCTGGGCTTCGCTCCATCCCCTTGCCACCATCACAGGCACTTCAGCCAGCCCTAATTTCCTAGCGGCCAAGGTGCGCCCATGCCCCGCAATGATCGTCCCTTCCTCATCCACCAGAATTGGAGTGGTCCACCCCCATTCTTTTATGGATGCCGCTATTTGCGCCACCTGGGTATCCGAATGGGTACGGGAATTGCGTGCGTAAGGGATCAACTTATCCAACTGCCGCATTTCAATTTTTTCAGCAGGCCAAAATTTTTTCACGCTTTCGCTCCATAAAATCGGTTCAATCGTTCCAGCGCCTGCACCACCTGGCCAGCCGCCTTAGCCACCTCAATCCCCTTACACTCAGCCCAGCCCGTCACCGTGCCGTGACTGAGGACCGTCCAAGCCAGCGCAGGCATAGCGGTAGTCCCAACCGCCCTAGAAGCCCGTGCAAACGCCTCACGCGCCCCAAGCCTCCCAGCCTGCCCCGCATAATAATCATCCCGTAGCCGCTTTGCAGCGGCATACAGCGCCTCGCTAATCATACCCCTCGCCAGCATAGCGTCTGGCGCCCAATACCTATCGCTCACCAGCGTACAGCCTTCCTGAATATCCGGCCCGAAGTCTATGCGTGCTGCCTCGAATGCCCGGCTCATGCTCAACATTAGATCGGGATTTCGTCCTCGATCAATTGCCCCCGTCTTACCACCTTCGCCTTCGGAAATGCAGCCTTGATTTCCGCGATAGGTGAAGCCCCTTTCAGAACCCGCCCCACCTCCTCCACCGTCCAAGCCTCCGCGTTCCACCCTTCCGCCTTAGCCCGCGCCAGGATCGCTTGGGCATGGGTGTCATCCTGACAGATGCAGATGGTGCCCCGTTCCGCCTCATCCGCCTGTACGGTTAACAGCGGCCCCGGAAGCGGTTCATACCCGCCAGCCCGAGCTTCCGCTTCCAGTGCCCGCCAGGCGCGCATCATCATGGCGTCCAGTTCCGCCATATCCTCACCCGCCATTGTCGCCTGCCGGTGCATATCCTCTGCCGCCTGGAACCGCTCCCTTGTCGCCGTGGACACCAGCAACGGAAGCCTATCGAACCCCCATTCTCTTTCCAGCCCCGCCACCAGTGTATCCAGCGCACCCGCCATCCGAGATCGCCATACCCATTCGCCATTCGCCTCTGTCAGCGGGGCTAATATATCTTCATTCGCCATTACTTCATCCCCTACTAGTTGTGGTGCTACAAGCGCCAAGTCCCTAGGTCAGCAGTGGATTATCTTATTCTGCGCGTGCAGTTGCTGTGCTTAAGCAACTGCGCGTGCAGATAATCCCCTGCCTAGGGACTTTTTGTTGCTGCACACAAAAAATGTGTCCAACTTGTGCAGCAAAATGGTGTTTTCCAACACCAAGTTGCACACCCTCAAAAATCCTCAATAATGGGTTTTGGTGCAGCTAATTTTATCTGCGCTAGCCGCTCATGACACACGCTATAGTTGTCCCTTGGATGCCTGCTTGATGGTGATGGGCCTAGTTCTTTGACTATAGTTCCCTCGTCTTCCCAGGTCTTCAGGATGTTCTTGGCCTGCTCTTTGGTGGCTTTGCCGGTGTTTGTCAGCACTTCCCACGCCACCCCTTTTTTGGCTTTTGGGTCTGCTGCGAAGGCGAACCGCTTGCCTTCCTCCATGAAGCCCCGCTGAAGGGTTTCCAGGATACCCACGCAGTCTGCCATACTGAGTGCCCCAAAAACGCCTGGCGGCGTCCAGGGGAGGGCGGCGGCTATGATCTCGCCGTTCTCGATCTCGATGGCGGTCAACTTGTACCACTCGGCTTCCTGGGCGGGCGCGTAGTTAGATTTGGCGCTGTCTATGCGTAAGTAGGACCGGCGTTCTTCTGCCTGGATACCGAAGGTGCCTGCTTCTTCTGCCGTCATGGTGGTTAGTGTCAGCATGACCCGGACTGCCCCGCTAATTGAGGAAGCCCCGCGAACCCGGTCCATGTCGCCTGGCGTACTGGTGCCTTTGCGGTCATGGTGCAGGATCAGCACCGCCATATCCAGCCGCTGCGCCAGTGACCGGAAGGCCGCGACCACTTGGCGCATGGCGGTATTGTCGTTTTCTTCGCTGTCGTGGAGTTCGGCTAGTGGGTCACAGACCAGTAGGTCTGCTTGGTTCTCCATACAGTGGCGCTCTAGTTCTTCCATGGCTTGTGTGGTGTTTAGCTGCCCCGTGTGAGGGTCGCGGGCGAACAGTGTCCCTACATTGTATGGACCGCACCTGATGATGCGCTGCATAGCGCCCCCGTCAGCGGCCTGGGCTTTGATGGCGGCGGCGTACCGGCGGCGCTGCTCATCTTTGTCGTCTTCGACATTGTAGTTAATGATGGTGAGTGGTGTTTCTGGCCTGAAGGCGCCAAAGGGTTTGCCTTGCGCCCCGGCTAGTGTCCAACCAACCACCATGGACGATTTGCCCCCGGCGCCTTGTCCACTGAGAACCGTGACTGCGCCGCGCAGTAGGTAGCCTTGCACCAGCCAGGGCCGCTTGGGTATCTCGCCCCCGGCAAAGGCGCCCTGGTCATGCCAGAGGGCTTTCTGGCCCTCTGTGGTGGCGCTGGGCGCCTGTGTGGCGGGCGCCTGGGGCTTCGGTGCTTCCAGCTTGATAATCCCCCGTGCTGCCCGATCCAGGGTGTATCTCACCTTCATCCTGAACTCGGCTTCCCCGCGACCTGGCCGCGAGAAATCCACTTTGCTGGCGTATTGCGGCCAGCCTTCCGCCACCACTTCTTCTTCGGTGGGGATGCGTCCTAACTGTCGGTATAAGTCTGAGACTACCGCCAAAATGGTGTTCCGCATATACTGCTCGCGCCCGTCGGTGATCTGGCCGGGCAAGCCCAGTGGCCCCGCTGCATGGGTTACAGGGCTTACAGAACCCGTCCCATGGATGACATCCTGGCAGATGAGTTCCACCATCGATTCGGTCAGGCTGGGTAGCCCCAGATCATCCACATGGGCATCAACGTCCCAGGAGTACTGGCGCCCGCTGGCGTGGACACTGGGCGGCGCGACAATAAAGCCGCCATCGCCCCGGATATCCATGCCCGGCAGGATGCCCTTGCGCGTGGGAACTTTCTTCCCAGGATGGGAGAAGAAGCGGTGACACCCGCCGCCCCCGGTCAGTGCCACCGGGCCAGCCCCGAGTCGGGGCAAGATTTCTTGTTCGGTGGCGGCGCCAATGTCGCCATCGAAATCCGCCACAGTGAGGTTACTGATGGCGCCGGTAACGATCCCGACCCCCATGGTGGGATCGGCAAACCAATCCTGAATCTCGGCTTCGGTGGCGCGTCTGTTTTGGAACTGGTGCCAGGGAATGGCGGGGATTTTTTCGCCCCGTCTGACCGGCACAACGGACCACCCGCGCCGTAGGTAATATAGCGCCCATTCTTTGGCGGGCGCTGATAGGCTCGGTGCGGTCAGGCTCATGGCTTCTTCCCCGGATATTCCGTGTGTGGCGGGTACTCTGGGTCTTTGAGTGGGATGCACATTGTTTCCTCGTTCTTGCGAAAAGGCGGCGGTGTAACCCGCCGCCCTATTTGTTATTCTTCCGCCTCTGGCTTTGCCTTGGCTTCTTTAGCCTGACTGCACCAATCATGCGGCTTCATCATAACCCAGCGATAGCCTGAGTGTGATGGCGTCAGGCGGCATTCACCGGCCCTACTGTCAGCGGGCACATACCACTGACAGTTGGCGCAAGTGATGTCGCGGGGGTGCTTAACCCTCATCAGAACGGTAGGGGTTTAGCAGCTTGCGGCGTTGGCGGAGGTAGCGGAGCCGCGCTCTGGGTGACAGGCGCCGCCACACTTGGCGCGATAGTCGGACCATTTGCACCCAATTCCGCTGGGCGCGGAACCCATTTAATGATCGCGAAATTTGGGGTGTAGTTCGATCCATGCTTACCCTTCACCTCCGTAGCGCCCTGGAACTGAACCACCGGCAGCAGCTCTTGGGCCTTTTCGGGGGCAGCTTCGTATTGGCTATGCAGGGTGTCAATCGCGCCCAGAACAGCGGCAGCATTGGAAGAGAACTCCCGCACCGTCCGGTTGCCATCCAGCACCCGTAAGGCGAAGCCCTGCTTGGGCTTGGCGGCGTTGCCGCGTTCATCCACCCCGTAATCACCAACAGGGCACGGGGGCAGAGGCTGACCGATCTTCACCAGCGACCTTACTGGCGCCATGCCAGCCTTGAAGAACAGCCACCCTACCTGGATGTTCTCCATGTCAGCGACGAAGGCGGGCTGGCTGAAGCTGACATCTTCTTCCTGCTTTTCCCAGCGCCCGTTGACCTCCACGCGCTGGCTATACTTCAGGCGCCCGGCTTTGGCGTTGTAGTTGACCAAAGGTAGGAAATCACCGCTCGCGGTTTCACTGCCACCAATTGAAAGACCTAAACCCATTTGAATGCTCCATATGTCTAGAAATGCACCACATTTCAGCAGCGTGGCGCTTGCTGCCTACATCCCGTAGATTTCCTTACGGGCTGCTTCTGCTGCGGGATCGGACCAGTAGAAACTATCTACATCCGGCACCAGCAAACTGATCAATTCATTCTTATCCGCCGAGATCGCCAGGAACCGGCGCAGCCGGTTGGCGATAGCTTGTAGGTGCGCCCAGTGATCTTGAACGCCTTCAAGCTGATAGACCGCCACCTTCTTCGGGCTGCAATACGCGAATCGGCACATCTGGTTGGTGTTCACCACATACCCAGCGCCCTGGCGCGCATGGCTGCTGGAAATCTGCCCCGGCACCCGTTCCGTGGTCTTTAGGTCCAGCACCAGCCCGTGTTCCTGCCAGTAGAAATCCAGATACCCCACCAGATCGGGCAAACCCTCGCCCAGCGGCTTGCTGATCTTGTGCTGGTGCTGGCCTTCTTCCGGCGCCGTCGGGACGCCATATTGACGGAGTTCTGCCAGTGCCACCGGCACAGTGTCTTGTACAACTTTACGCTGGGCTTCCCGCCGGGGATCACTTGAGAGTGCTGTTAACCGGTCATATTCAGCTAGGGCGATAGCGATGCAATCATCCACCGGCTTTTCAGGATCGAACAGCCCAGCCGACACCCCCGATTCGATAGCGGTGCCGCGATGGGCCGAAGCCCCCACCGGCAAGCGCCGCTTCAACAGGTAGGACATGGCCCAGGCGGCGGGCTGCGCCGCGTAGGTGTTCAGGCTGCTGGCGGATAAATGGCCAATGCCGTGCGTTGCGAAGGGGTCTGTAGTCACTGATCAAATCTCCCAATCTTGTAAAAGAAAACGCATTTCGATTTCCAATTTTTTGTATTGTTTGGCGTCCACTACAATTATGCAAACCTCTGGATAAAACTTCTCCATTCTTGCTAATGTCGTTTTACTACGATCATCCATCCACCCTTTAACTTCGTGGAAAGTAACATTTCCTTCCATATCTACCACTCGAAAATCAGGCAGATAACTTCTCACGCCGCGTTTAATTTCTTCAAACCAAAAGGTTTTTGGTTCATGCTCCCAACTTTTGATTTTATCTTCCATCCTAAGGAATTCTAAATACCGCGCGTAATTAGCTTCCCACCTCGATCTGAAATACTTTTTCTGCCCTCCGATAACGCGCCACCCCGCTTTCCATGTGGCTTTGCCCCTATTATTCGGTACCAATGTGCCTAATTTTTCATGTTTTCTTTTTAGTTGTTTGAATGTGAATTCAGATCGCTCTTCATCCGTCATCATATCCCAGCGAGCGCGCTGCTTAGCGCCCATATTTTCTTTCGCTTCGGCTGAATGCTTCTTACCCAACATTCCGCGCGGGTGTTCATTTACTTGGTGCCATGCAATAAATGCCGCGCGGGATACCTCCATCAAGTATGGGCGCTTGCGGTTCTGGTTTGTTAATCCAAGCAACTTAGCTTGGCGACAAATAAACGGCTTTGTTCTGCCCATTGTCGCAGCTAAATCGCTTAATTTTCCTGCATCGGCTGCTTTTTCATATTCAGCAACTAAAATCCTTTTTTCTTCCTCAGAAAACACGCGAATATGATTGATAGCGTTTAACTTGACCAATCTTTCATGCACAGCTTGGCCGCACATATCTAAAATAGCTGCCACCTTCCAAACATTCCCATGTTCTGCGTAAAGCCGAAGCAACATTTCGTCTGGATGTTTTTTCTTACTCACGGTTGAACCCCCGCCAGCACAGTTCGGGAGGGGATATTAAAAGTGCTGGCGGAGGTACCGTCACCGTGACGGTTTAACCGGCAGACTGTCGCGGGTTCGTAGTAGTCGCGCCGGTCTGCCGGGCGCGCAATGGTTGGGAGGCTAGGTACCATCGCGCGCAGCCTTTTCGGGCAGATGTCCGTCCCGGTGTCCGGTACAGATATGCGCCCAAATCTCGTTCATTGGCACCTCGTCGGTGCTACACATTCTGATCACTGGTATCAGCCGCACGATAGGCGGCGCAATGCCCCCATATTCACCGCGATATGTCAGCCAGATCAGCCATCGGCTGGCGGTAGCGGTTGATACGCCAGCCGCTTCGGCGAGATCGCGCAGGGTGTAGCCGTTCTGCTGAAGCAGCTTTCGGTAGGGGAGGTGATCCATGGCCCAAACCTTAGGAGTGAAAAAAATTCGTGTCAAGCGTATTTTTTCCCTTGACGTTATTTTCTGCGTGGGTTTATCGTCATGTCAGGCAATCAAGCCGCAAGGGGAACTATCATGCAATACTTGAAACATCGCTCCGCCGCCTGGTGGATTTTAGCCGCCCTGCAAGGGCTTGGCTTCGCCGCCTTTTTCCTGCTGCTGATCATCTTGTTTGCGATGGCTGGCGCATGAGCGACGCCAAGGCGGAACACCTGTCCGAGGTGTCTGAGAAAATGAAGCGCGCAATCTTCGAGATTGGCAACGGCGAAAATGTGAGTGACGTCATATTCGCCGCCACCATGGCGCTGGCCTGTTTCATCTACGATGTTACGGACCATGGAACAGAGAACAACGTCGCAAAGCGGTCAGCAGATTTGCTGATGGATGCCATTCAGCATCTTGTGAAGGAGGATTTGAATTGATCGACCTAGAAACCCTGCGCGCCAAGCTGGCGATAGCGGAGAACGAACTGGTCCGCATTCAATATGCGGATGATTTCTGTTTCTCGAATGGCGCCTATGACAGCCTCGCCAAGGTGCGGGATGAGTTGAAATGGGAATTGATGGAAGCGGAAGCCGAAGCTCGCCAGAAGGCAGCGGGCATTGCGACGGCCAGCGGGGAACCTGGCCCATGAACACCGTCCGCGTGTCCATCAAAATGACCAGCAACATCCCTTCGCAAACTGATCTGTTTGTGGAGGTGGATGACATCAGCGCCCCATCTCTGCGCCCTCTCGCCGCCTTCGCCAGCATCAAAGCGGCGGCGAAGTGGCTACAGGAAGAAGGCTATAGGTACGTCGTCGGAACCAATGGAGTTTATAGTCGTGACGCCTCAACAAAGGGAAAGAATGCGCCTGCTGAATACCACCATGTTGATGGCGGAGGAAGGACTAATGAAGCGGGCTTTGATCAAGGCGAACAACAAGCCACAGGAGTTCGATGCCTTGCGGTCAAACTGGGACGTATGGGTGCGACTCTCCGACCAGGACCGGGTTCTGTGGCAAGCAATCAGCGCAGTGAAAAACCAAATTAAGGGGACATGGACAGATGAAGATTCAGATTAGTGACGATAAGCCGATCCCGCCACCGGCAAAGCGGGGCAGACCAAAGGGGTCTAGCAAGTATCCAGCGGCCAAGCTGTCGGTGGGACAAAGCTTCCGTATTTCAGCGGACGCCGTGAAACCGGCTTCTGTTTTCTCAATGGTGTCGCGGTTTAACCGCGCTCTGGCGCCAAAGCAGTTTACAGTTCGCAGCACCCCTCGCGGGTGTACGGTTTGGAGGGTAGAATGATCAACATCGCAGATAAAATCTACGCAGCCACCGGGCTGACGCTCGGCGCAGAAGCGGCGGCTGCGATTGGGCGGCTGATCCAAGCGGAGAACGAAAAGCTGCGGGCGGCGCTGCGCGCTATCGCAGAGGATTGTGAAGCGGATTATCCGCCGTCACATGGCGCTATAAAATACGCTGCCCGCGCGGCGCTGGGAGAAAAGGAATGAGTGACAACGGATGGCCCGGCGAGCCTGGGGTGCCGCTGAACCCGGAGCGGGATGGGTGGCATTGGGTTCAACGTGTTGATAATGGTTTTGTGACAAGCCTGAGCAATTCGCCGTCAGATAAAAGAGCGGCACTCAATCTCAGGACTCAAGTGAGAATAGCAGTAAAGCAAGAGATGGAGAGACAGCAATGCAGATAGAGGCATCCGACACCAGCAGCACCACGGCGGAAGTCACTCGAATGAAAGCCGAGTTGATCCTCCTTCTCGCAGAGAACGGAACGCTAAGATCAATCCTCAAAGAATGTGCCGATGACCTAGAGGATGAAATAACAGACAGATTCCGTGGCAGTCAGCACATCTACCCAGATGAGATGCGTAGGTTTGATCGAGACATGGAACCAGTAAAGAAGGCGCGTGAGGCGCTGGGAGAAAAGGAATGAGCGACATTGTGGAACGGCTGCGAACAGCAGATATTTATGATCATGCTGATGCAGATAAAATATGCAATGAAGCCGCCGACGAAATCGAAAAGCTGCGGGCAACTTTAAATTTAGCTGTCACTTCCCACCATGAAGCGGTCAATACCGTGATCTCATTGGTGGCGGAGCGAGATACGTTGCGGGCGGCGCTGCAATGGCTGCTGAATGATTTGGAAGATTACCCGGCAAGCGCACGACCCCTTGCTGCCTACGACAATGCCCGCGCGGCGCTGGGAGAAAAGGAATGACCAAACCCCGCGCCCCTTTACGCTACGGACCTGGCCGCGCCATTCATCCAGAAGTGAGAAGGGCGCGGGAGAAGTATATTGGTGAAGCCCTGCAACGCGGCGAAACCTTCCACCAGATCGCCGCGCATTTTGAGGTGGATACCGAGACAGTGAAGCGATGGTGGAATAAAACCCACCATTCCACCAAGTATGAGAACGTCTTCGATAAAGAGCGAAAGTGCCTGTCATGCGGAGAAATGTTCTGGTCAGAAGGACCGCACAACAGACGGTGCATCAGATGCAAAAGCCACCGGCCGGCAGACACACCATACGAACCTGGCGGATATGGCAATAGTGGTCACAAAAAAGAACCCCGGCGCTAGGCCGGGGTTTGAGTTTGTCGCAAGAGGAAACTACCCTGCCGGGGGGAGATACCCGACAAGCAAAGTATAATCACTTCTTGCGCGATTTACCAGCCTCAGAAAGCGCAATGGCCATAGCCTGCTTTTCGGATTTCACCACCGGGCCTTTCTTGCTGCCAGAGTGCAGCTTGCCCGCGCCATATTCGCGCATCACCTTGGAAATCTTCTTGTCAGCCTTAGTCGGTTTCATTTCTTCGCTCCTTTGATGGCTTCGGCTTCCACCTCATCGACACGGCGAAGCCATCCCCTGCCGAATGTGACGTAAGCGCCAAGCCCTTGGTAAAAAGCCCGGCGCCCATCTGAATACTGGCGGATCAGATGTAGTGGGTCTTGTTTCGCCACCGCCGCCAAAGTTTGCGGCCCCACGATTCCATCCGCTGCACAAGCCACACTTTCTTGCAATATGCGGACAGCGCGTTTAACGCCTGCGTTAACGGCCATATCAAAGACAACCAGATCAACGCCACTAGGCATCCTACCACAAGCAGCAGGCTCCCAGTAATAACTTCGATAAATCGCTTCCAACTCGCCATCGCTGATTCTCCTGAGTTCGTCTTTGGTGGCTTTGCGGCCAAGGAACGTCTGGTAAGTTGCTAGAGTAACACCCCGCATAGTGGCGCCGCCAGAATCTTTTACATGGTCCGACCAGCCCCCCTCGTGGTGTAGAATAATCTTCAGGCATGGTAGAAAACGATCTACCGGCGCTTCATTGCCTCCGCCATCACTGGGGCTATCTTTTCGGCTGAACGCCCAATGACGTAGCCGCCCAAGCCAATCTCCACGATAGACCATAGCTTCAGCGCCTCCGCTTCTGAAATGCCTGGGGCGCTATACCCAAGCCACCGGGCCACAATCAACGAAGTAAGCACCAGCATGACCACCGGGCGCCAGGTGGCGGTCAGCCAGTGTTCTGAAGCTGCCTCCGTCTTCACAATATCAGCAGCGGCAGTCTCGATCTCCTGGGCGCGTTGCATCAGAGCGATGGACAGTTCAGCCTCGATTCGCCCCTGCTCACCCTGATCAGGGACAAGGCGGCGGATCACATCCCCAAGAATCGGCGCCAGTACAGGCAGCAGGGCCGCAAACATCAATCGTCCTCCGGCTCTTCTGGTTTGATCCAGAGTTCTGAATAGGCTTGATCCGATAAGCCCCGAAGCACCGCGTGGGAGTAGGGGACTGCTGCATACTTGTAGCCTGATGGTGTTTCCCAGGTACACATAATTGCCACCGCACCATCCGCCAGGGCGGTTGCAATCATCTGTTGGGCCGCTTCGGCAAAGGACACTTCATGGTGTTCCCCTGGCGCATCCGAATCGACGATCTTTATCCGTCTCATGGCTACCCCCGTCCAGCTTTAATCCGTACACGCCCGCAAATCACCTGGCCCCTGAACCACGCGGCGCCGTCCACCACCTCGCAAGTCTCTGGCGGTGCCAGGGCGCCATCGCGCCAAGTAAGCACCACAAAGCCTTGTTGTTGGTGTCCTGGGATGCCCAGGCGATAGTTAAACTGTGGCCAATTCGGATCGCCCAGCATCCCCGTCTGAACGCCATAGATACGCTTGGACCAGTGGTTTAGGGGGCGCACATCCAGTGCGTGAGTATCGCCGCTGATGATGGATCGCCCGGCCTTCATGGCGTTATTGTAGCCCGCGTGAACCCCGCCATGGTAGCGGTGGACGAAAGACACATCCCCCACATCCAGCCGGTATGTCATGGGCCAATCTATAAACTGGTCTTGAAGACTAAAGGCACCCATACCTTCAAAGGCAGCAGCATGGGCAGCAAGATGTTTATCGTAACGGTCATCGTGGTTGCCCCTGATCCAGTAACAAGTGGGATCGCCAGCGGCTTCCCTTAACTCCCGTAAGTGTGTTTGCCCGGCTGCGAGTTCTTCCGCCACATTGGGCTTCTGGTTGTCGGCCCACATCAGCGGCGGATGGCGAGAGATAGCCCCCATATCCAGCGCATCGCCATTACAAAACAAAAAGCCCGGCTTTATGTGCCGGGCTAGAATCAAAAGCGCTTCGTGTGACAAGCTGCGCGGTTGGCTTAATGACCGCCAGTGGCAGTCTGAGAAGACTATGCCCACCCCATCCTTGATGGCGGGAACCTCCATCACCAAGGCGGAATTGCATTCCTCAGTTTCAGACCAAGGCTTACTAACCGGCTCGCGCGCCAGGCTTCGGGCTGAACTGCGAATGTCTGGCTTGTTGTAAAGCTGCATAGCGCGCTGGTATCGGTTACGCATTGTCTCATACGGTAACCCCTTTGCTTTCGCGGCTACCATAACGGAACCATGCTCCGCTACCGCTTCATAAGCCGCCTTGATGGCGTCTCGGTCAGTCTTGGCTACCATGATGGTCCTATTGCAAGAGGCTTTCTTGCGGATTTACCAATGGATTAAGGGCGGGCTGTAGCATCGCCCCACCGGCACCAGCCACGTTTTGCCCAAGCGCCTGCATCGCAGGGCCGCGTGGTGCTACCATCGCGCGCTGGAAGGCTTGGCGGGCTGCTGGGGTATAAGCGCCATACAAGCCAGCGAGAGCCATAAGCGTGGGGATTGGATAACTGAACCCAGCACCACCAGTAAGGGCGCCACCCACGGCTTGGCGTGTTGCCGTCCCTGAGTCATTGACAGTTGGCGGAAGAACACCACGCGCACGATCTGATAGGTCTTGCATCAGTGCTTCGCCACGGGCAAAGCGTCCACGGTTTACAGAAGCATCACCAGCACGGACAGCAGCAGAAAGTTGCGCTGGACTAAACACCCCCTCAACCGCGCCTGGGCTTGCAGCGGCACGGTTCACCCGCATGAAGTTGGCGTAAGCTTCATCAGCCTTTTTGAGATCAGGCGCCAAGTTCGGATTGGTGCGTTCAAACCAATCTTGCATGGCGCTACGCACTTTCTTGAATGCGTCACCCAAGCTACGTTCAGAAGCCATGGCGGAGCCGCTGTAGCTTTCGCCAAGCTTCCGCATATCGCTCACGATGTTTTTGTATTGATCCGCTGTAAGTTGCCCGCTTTGCAGTTGGCTGATCAACTTATCATCCAACTCGCGGCGCAAAAGCCCTGACATTTCCGGCGTCAAATTGGTTCGCATCACATTCGCCAGATCGCGCCCTAACTCTTGGTCAGGCGCTAAAGGCGAAGCACGAGAAATGATGTCATCATATTTGTTGGAAATGATGCCACCAACAGTGTCAATCAATTCACGCCCAACCGGACCAGAAACGATCTTTTGCCCAATCGGCTCTAGCGCCCGATTGGCAGCAGCCGTGTTGAATGACTCAACAGACTCACGCATGGCGCCAGCGACACGCGGCCCAAGCACCGGAACAGAAGTCAGCGCGCTTTCAATAGAACGGGGAATACCGCCCATCACTTGACCGGGAGTCATTTGAACGCCTTCAGCCGCCAACTCTTGAACCCCAGCCGGAAGCTTCGGCGCAATGGCGCGACCAAGCGCATAACCAAGAGGACCGCCAATAGCGCCAAGCATGGCGCTCGTGCCGACCTGTTGCGGCTTTTGCTCCGCGAACTCGCCAGAAGTTACCGGCTCCGCAAGACCAAGAGCCGCACCTTGCAAACCACCAACCCCAATAGAGCCAGCCAAAGATTGCGGATTGCGTGTAGCCAAGGCCAAAGCCGTAGCAGGGACCAAACTACCAGCCATACGGGGAAGATCGACACCTGTATCACCAGCAGCCACGCGAGACTGTTGGTAAGCCCGCTCCCGCGCCACTGTCTGCTGTTGGATGTCTTCTGGCGTTGCTGGCGTCATACCAAGCGCGCGAGTAATCGGACCAATAACCGGCGCCCTGTTCACCGCGCCAGTAGCCGCATTAACCGCTTCAACAACACCACGCGGCAACATTTGCGTGAGTGCCTGTGCGCCCCCTTGGATTGGATCGAAGGCCCCTTGGGCGATAGAACCCATGGTGGTTGAAGGTTCTGCGCCTCCAGCCTGCATCCGCCTGATGGCGGACGCCATGGCGTCTGGCGACATACCTTCTGGAAACTCGATTTCTTGGCCGGAAGGGAGCGTGACGATGGGCATGGTTATTCAACCCTTTGGGTTGCGGGATTGTAGCGAAGGCGCTGCTGCTGTTGGGGCGCTTGTGCCGGAGCCTGGGGCGCAGGAGAAACACCCCTAGCCGCGTCAGATGCACGTTCCCGCGCACGTTCAGCAATGCTCCGTAATTCATCAAGCGCCTTACGCAAATCAGCCGGAGCCAAACCAGCATTGATGCGGGCAATGGCGGAAGTAGCCACGCGCCCTTCCTGTTCAGTAATCGCGCCAGCACCACGAAGGTTATTATACGCCTCCAAGAAAGCGGCGCCTTTGATTTGCTCCAAACGCTGCCCGAAGTCATAAGCGGACGTACCCGGCACCCGTTGCAATGGCGATAATACACCAGTTGCGGTACTGAAGGCGGGGTGGTTTACAACGTCATTGATTTGGTTAATGGTACGACCCGTTGAATCAATTACGCCAGGCGCAGCAGCCTGGGCGATACCAGCAGCGCGTCCAACCTGTTCTTCGCGTTCACGTTCTACCGTTTGACGCGGAACCACACCAACTTGCGCGCCAGTACGCCCGCCAACAATTTGCGTACCAGTGCCGTAATCAATAGTACGAATCCCCTCCGCAACCCGCGCACCCGGCGGAAGTTGACCGCGCCGCAATTCACCTGTTTGTGTCGGGAAGTACGGTACCACAACACGCTCGCCATTGGGGCCAGGTTCTTCCACCATCACCGGCTGCAAACCAACCCGCGTCGGGTTCGCCCGTTCAGCCAGAATACGCCAACCAATCTCTGGCGGAAGCGAAGCCAACAAACGGCGTTCTTCAGCAGAAATCGGACGGAGTGACGGCGCACCAGAAGTAGGTTGCCCGGCTGGGGCTGGCTGCGCCTGAGTGGGAGCCGCTTGGGCACTGGTTGGTTGCGCTTGTGCCTGGGCACCCCGCAAGCCCATCCAGCGGCTAACAGGCGTCCCCAGAACATCGCGCCTATCTTCGCCACGCTCAATAAGCGCCTGAACCCCGCCAGGACCACCGAGCCAGGCGCCCTGTAAAAGAGCCTCTGGCGTTACTTCGTTACCACCAACATTACGCCCAATTGCACTCGGAAGCCCCATGGAAGTCATGCGGCCAGCCTGAACTTGCATCGCCAATTCAGCAGCACGACGCTGGGCGTCTGGGTTTTCCAAGAAGTCACGCAATGTACGGACATTCTCAAAACCAGGGATGTTGAAAGTGCCACCCCATTGCCCGTTCCATTCACCCCGGCGACTGATTTCGCCAGGCGCAGGACGATAGACGCCAGCATCAGCAGCCAAAGGCGCACCAATCTGATATTGCCCCGCATAGCCCTGAGAATTGACGACACCAGGACCACGGGCTTCGGCTCGGCCAAGAACATCAAGCGCGCGACCAATCGCAGCACGGCTAAACGGTCCATTGGTTTCGTCAGCAGATGCAGGCGCCCGTACCGGCGCAGCAGACGGAGCCGCCGCCCCTGCGGCGGTTGCTGCCGCTGCCGTGCTTGTCGGCTCGCCACCAGAAGCAAACCGGCTCACAGCCTCTTGATAGCGCCGCTGGTTTTGCTGCTGTTGCAACATATTGGTGACGGGCATCACGCTCTGAAGCGCCCCGCCCCGCTGGCCAGCCAAGGCAGCAAAAGCGTCCTGCATGGCGGCAATGCCTAAAAGGCGCCTTTGGTCCGGGGAAAGATCAGCATAAGGACTCTGATCCGGCACCGGATCGCCACCGCTTGTCGGTTCCCCGCCACCAAAAAGACGCGATAGAAATTCAGACATTGCGCGGCTCCTTACCGGAACAGGAGATTAAAGGCATTGGCCAAGCCGCCAGCAGCCTGACCAATGGTGCCAACTTGCTGCAAGAAGGAAGGCGTGGTTTCCGTCGTGGTGGTCTGCCCCATCGGAGCCATCCCAAGCGCACTCTGCCGAATCCGCAACTGCTCCACCGGATACTGGAACTGGCGCAGGAAGTCTTCATAAGCCTGCGTCATATTTGCCTGGGTCAACCCGCGCTGCTGTTCGCCAGATTGGAACATAGCCTGCGCGCCGGTAAGCCCAGCCGTCTGGCCAAGGGCGCCAAGGGCGCCAAGCTGCTGGGCAGCGGCAAGGGCCTGCTGATTACCCTGCAACCCGTAACCAATGTCACGGCCAGCCATTTCGCCCGCCTGCTGGAAGCCCTGGGAACGCAACTGCGCGGCAGTGCGGGCCGCTTGCTCCATCGCCGCCCGGTTAGTCTCGGCCTCCGCCACACCCTGGCGCGAACCACCAAACGCCCGCGCCCTCACTGCCTGCGCGGCGGTTTGCTGGTTTGCCATCTGGCGGGAACGATCAATATCCGCCAGCGTAGTATCAATCACCTGTTGCGTGTATGGGTTCTGGTAAGCCGCCATCCCTGAAGCAATGGTGCCCGGCGTATAGGCGCCAGCCTGGCGGGCTAAAGCCTGGGCCTGGGTAATCGGCTGCTGGGCAGAACCAGCCAGTTCCCCAACACGTTGAAAGGACGCCTCTTGTAATGGTGTGAAGCCCGCTATCCGCTGATAGGGGTAGGGCTGATACTCACGATTGGCAACGTCCAAGGCGAAGTCATAATTCGCCAGCATCCGTTCCTTGACATCAGGGTCAAGTTGGCTGGATTGCGTTTGCGTCGATGTCCCGCCGCCCTTAGACATGGCGTATCTCCTTGGAAACTGTCGTCATTATACCTTCAAAACCGTGCTGCTTCAAAGCACGAACCCACCCTGACCGGCCACACCCGGTCAATTTGGAACAATTAAACGCCCGCCCATAGGCTTCTAAGGACGGGATCATCTTAATCACCTGTTCCAACTGCCCGCCAACCAGCCAAGCATGGAGAATGGTGAACTTTGGATAATAAATAAGTTCTGTGATAATCACCGCTTCAGGGGCGGGCCAGAACTGAAAATGCCCTTCTTTGATGCCCTTGGCTACATGATGGAGATCATGCGTATTTCCCGCATAATCCAGCGCATCCTGAAGCCACTGCGAACACCTCTCGAACTCGGCTTCAAACAGGGTCATAGCGCCGTAGCAGCCACCACCCCAGAATTACTAACGGTGATGCTCCACCGTGTTCCATCAGGGGATTTCAAGATCAACCGGCCTGGGCTTACTTCCAGATCGCGGTTCTTCTTGTGGTTCTCATCGTCAGCCCGCTCCAACAAGGCGCGGGCTGTCTGCTCGTTAGAACTATCATAAGAGTTGGTGGCTGGGGGCAATCTCACCTAAGACCCCCAGGCACCGCTTCCAGGCGGAAATTACCAACCCGCCAATCAGCCAACTGAACGCCCGTCACCTTGAAGGAAACCTGGCGCCCAGAGAATCGGACATCGGTATATTTGGAAGAAATGGTGTAAGGGCCAAAGGTGCTTTCCGTACCCTCTGGCGCGAAACGGGTCTTGAAGCTGACGTTTACCTGGCCTTGCGTCTTCTCATCTGGCACCACTTGGCGGGCTACCATAATCCGGTCCCCATTGCCCATCTCCAGCGGCCCCGTCTCCGCATACGGCGAAGCGCCATCGTAGTTCCACCCCACCTCATGATCATACACATAACCAGAGGGATCAATCAGAATGGGATAATCAAACACGCCAGCCGCCACACCAGTTGTTCGCGCCCAAGAACCAATGGACCAAGTATTCTCGCGGTAGTTCCAGATTACATAGCGGTCACATTCATTGGACGCGGCAGACGGGTAAGACCAGATCACCTCAAAGAACTCAATATTAAGAACCGCATTCACCTTGGAAGCCTGGTTATAGTTGAAGTCGGAGAACACATAGTCCGACACATCAGACCGCAAAGGCTTCACGGCGCCGTCAAACAAATAGAACGAACCGTCAGACATCCAGGCAACGCCAGTATCCATACTGACAGAAGCCTGGGCGCTGATCACCCCGCAACCATAACCAACACGCTCAAACCCATAAACGAATGGCGGGCCTTGGTATGTCGCCAAGTGAGCATCAACCGTGGTCAGCAACAAAGACCCATAGCGAGTGCGCTCGCCACAGATCACCTTGCCGGATGTAGATAACTCAAAATCCCCCGCCTGGTTTGTCGCTGATGGCGTCCAATCGGTATTGTCTTCTTGGTCACACCATTGGACCTTGCGCGGATTACCGCCCGCACCAAGGGCAAACAGAAACCGCTCCGGCGTCACCAAGATTGCAGAATTACCCGTGGGGGCAGCGGAAATCAGATCAGCCCGGCCAGCAGTATCCAAATCCCATTCGTAAATCTTGCCATCGTCAGACCGGCAAGCCACTAGATACTCGCCCCAATTATCCAGCGCCCATGTCGCTGCCGCTGCGATACCTGCTGGCGATACATCAGGACGCGGAGTGCCGTATGTGCTGGTGCCGTAAGTAAACCCACCATATCCAAGGTTCTGCGTTGCAGCCGCATCACCAATAGACAATTCATACGCATAGTCAGCAGAGCCAGCATTCGTCTGTGTAGAAGTGGCGGTGGAACCATGCGTGACGGTGTAGGAATTAACCCCCGTCACCGTCATGATATACTCGCCAGATAGCGTAATCCCACTGGAACCAATGGCGGTCCCGTTGGTGAATTTAACCGTGTCGCCGGTCTTTCCGCCATGCCCAGTATCCGCCACCGTCACAACAGCAGACGCATTTACCGTGCTGAAGGCGTTAGTGAGCGTCCCCGTTTCGCGGATTGGCGTGATATTGTACGGCGAAGAATCCGCCTTAATAGCGTACAACTTCTTGGCGCCACCAGTGCCTAACCAAGCATTCGCATTATTAGACCGCCAAGCATGGGAACCACGCATGATGCCAGTAAGCTGAATGTTGCTTCCGCTATATGTGCGCTTCCGCCAGCCACCAATCGGGCGCAAGGTGCCATCATACCACCGCACCAAGTTAGCATCGTACCACCGACCAGCCGACTGATACTGTGTCCCGTTACGATAAATTCCCGGCGGTAGCTTTAGCGGAATGTACATCTAGCCCCTCAAACGTCGAAGCCATGATTGGACGGTCTTGGTTTCATAAATGCGGATCATCGTCCAAACGATGGTGAAGATCGCCGCAATCGAAGGAAGAACCTGGGCCAATGTCCCCACAACCGTCGTGATTGATAACACATCCCCTATGGTCTTTGCGGTTTCGTGGTTATCAACCATGTCGCACCTGTAAGATTAGGGCTTTGCTGGCCAGGTTATATTCCATGGGAACCCGGTTTGGGTAGGAATATCGCGCAACGCTTGGCGATAAACTGCCCAAACAGCGCCATCCACTGGGGCGTCAGCAAGCTGCGTCCAATCGCATTCCACCAAACGCGCAGCCCGGTCAGCCCGCACCGCTTTAGCCTGCTCCGCATCCTTCGCCGCCTTATAGGCTGCTTCTTGCTGGGCGGCGGTAGCTTCTGGCGTATCGGTGAAGATCGGCCCCAAGATGTGCTTGGTGTACCACTTGCCGTCAGCCTGCTGCTCAACACCCTGGCGCATGGAGTGCTGATACACCGTGCCGCCGGTAGCCTGCGGCCCCTCAAACACCGGATCAACGCCAATGGCTTCCATCACCTCTGGCGTAAGTGTTTCGTAGGAAGGCCCACCATTGGCCAGCAGATAGGCGCGCAGTTCGCTCTCGAACATCACGGCGCCAGTGGATCGAATGCGAATTTCCATGATGTCCTCTTATGCAATTGCCAGGGTTGGACGAGAAAAACCGCTTTTATTGTGCTTTGCCCGCCATTCTATAGTGGATTTCGAAATCCCCAAAGCTTCCGCTGCTTGTTTTGCAGTATCAAAATATCCCGTTGGAGTAATAACTCCGCGCTGCTTGTAGTGGTTTTTACCGCCGATTGCGGCACTAATAGCTGCTTTGACTTCAGGGCGGTGCATGGGATTTTTCTGGCCTACCACCCATGGTTTTGGTTTCCCAGAATGGGTGGCTGATATTTTGAAGCGAGTTTCCTGGCTCACCAATTTACCAAGATTGCCATCTCTGAGATTGATGGAGTTTGTTGCTATAAAGACATTCCCTATTTCATATGCGCCCTTGTCGCCATACCGGCACATACAATACTTAGCAGAACCTTTGCCACGCATTTCCCATTTGCCAGATTCAAGCCAAATAGCTTTCCATTCTTCGAATGTCAAAAGGAATGGTACACCACGCTGCGTAGCATTGGATTTATGCTGTGTGTATTTTTTGCGGAATATATCTCTTGTCATCTCAGGCCACCGCCCAAAAAATGAACGTACCGCCGTTAGCATTGATAGCTGCTGGCGCTGTGCTGCTGAGTTCGAATCCCGCGCTGTAGGTGTCAACGTAGTCGGTGTTGGTGACTTCGGCGGCGGTGGAATTAAGGAGGAGGTAGGGATCGTTAGCTGCGACGATGCCGCGCGCGGTATCCCACACATACCAATCGCCGGTGCTGTCGGTGCGCTTGATTAGGACAAACCGTGCGCCGCCAGTAAAGCCGCAGTCGATCTGCTTGGTAGTGCCGCTGCCGGTGTAGGAGCCGACCTTGGATACGCCTGCGACGGTGGCGAAGAGATAGGCGACAATAGGAGATGTATTGTTGTTTGTAGAGTTTTCAATACCAACAGTAAAAACTGCCGCTGTTGGAGCGGTGTCATTCCACATCCCAGAATAAGTACCGGCTGCTGCTGTAGAATTAAGTATTAAATACTTAGTTGCCCCTAAAGCATTTGCGTAAACCGCCCAATCATAATTATAGGAGGATGATGATCTAACTTTCATAATCATCAACTCAGGCACCGCGCCCAAGTTGTGGCTTACCGTGCGCGCAACCCCCGTCCCCGTATAGCACACCACATCAAAGAAGCCGGGGGCGCGGCGGAAAATATAACCTATCTTGGCGCCTACAGAATCGCTTGCAAACCTGACCTCTGGTGGATTTGATCCATTAGCAGGCAAAACATAAATTGCATTACCTGACGTTGCTTCTGCCCCCGTAGAAGCTGTTGACAATGTAGGAGTTGTTAGAGTGTCAGCGCCCGGACCCGTTGTTTGTTGATAACCTGTAAGCGAATTCGCAAACTGGAAATTTTTTGCATTTCCGGCTCTATTTGCAAACACTGACAAATCAGGTCGCTGATTAACAAATGAGTTAGTAGAGCCAGCTAACCCTGCGTCACCTACACCATCCGACCGAGCCGCTAATGCAAACACACTCGTCCCCGTAGTCGGCGTCTTCATCGGGCCACGGCGGATGGCGATGTAGATGTAGGTGGCGCCGTTAAAATTTACATCATTGTCTGTATCAACGACCTTAAATCCTGTGGATGTCGGCTGTATATACATCACACCAATTTCAGCATTGTTTAGATTTGGTTGGAGAATCTGTTGGCCCGATGAAGTTACGGGAAATCCACGCATATTGTCGGTAATAGTCCAACGTGTACCAGCATTTGTTGCCTGTTTAATAAGAACCCACTGAGGCTCATATCCAAGCGAGATTGTCGGCCCGGTAGCAGAGCCATTCCCCGTATAAGACCCACAGCTAATCACATTGTCCGTGCCGGAAGCGCCAAAGCCGCCTGCATCATGGGCAAAGAGATAGGCGACGTAGGTGACGCCATTAACATTTGGCCCTGGACCTTGAGCGCCGACAGTGAAAACACTTGAACTGAATGTTTGCGTTCCAGCACCAAATTGGTAGCCTGTTGCAGAGGCTGCCTGTGTGTTCAAAAACATAAAATTATAGGCAGCTAAAGAACGATGCCAAACAAACCAATCAGATGTTGTGGAGGTTGCTTTAACCATAACGCAACCCGGCGCAGAACCTAAGTTGTGCGATATATTTCGGGTATTGGTGCCATCGCCCGTATAAGTCACAACATCAAAAAACTTCGGCTGCTTGCGGAAGGTCCAGGAGGCGTAGGTGTTGGCATTTGTGCCAATCCCAGTGGCGCTGCTTACAGTAAATCCATTTGCATTAAACGCAGTAAGGCTATTGGCCAGCGTAGCTTCTGCATCAGTAGTATTGCTGTTGATTTCTTTTGTTGTCCCACGCGCCGTATCAAACAAGAAATTGTTTGTTGTGTCGTTGCGTGACTTAATCCAAACCATCCCGCCTTTTGTAGATAGGTCAACACCATTCGTGATAGTTTGTGACGCCCCTGTCCCCGTATAAAGCCACGTCGAGAACACATCTTCGATGTAGTTGGCGGCGGTTGCCCGGGCACCAAAACCGTAGCCCTTTGCAGATGCGGCGCCTTGGGTGATTACGGTTGGCATTAAACTACCTCACTTAAACTGCGTCTGAGAAGCAAACACCGTGAACGCGGCGCTGCCGGTTTTAATAATGGTGTAAGTATAGACATCAATACCAGAGGCATTGCCAGCAGCCCATGCCGTGCCACCTTGGTACTTCGGCGTTACCGAAGAACCATCCACTTGCACCACGTTGTTGTAATAAGCCGTGCTACCCTGCGTCACCAAGAAAGCCACCGTGATCGCCTGGCCGGTTGACATCGCCGTATTCAGCGAAGTGCCAGAGGAAGCGCGGAAGTTCACCGTCCAGTTAGCCGAAGCATTGGACGTATAGTAAATCACGTTCTGCGTGGTGACATCATAGTTAATGGTGCCAGTAGCCGCCGTGGCAGATACAGTGGCAGTCTCAGCCATGTCCTGCACCACTATAGCCAGCGCGCTGCTAGACCCATTGAACGTCTGCGTAGCCGTAAACGTGGTGGCCGTACCTGGCGCGACATAATCCGTACCAGCAGTGGCGTTAGCTAAGGCGCCACCGGAGTTAGCCTTTAGAATAGCCGTACCGCTTGGCGGCGCCAGGTAATCCGTCCCCGCTGTGGCGTTAGCCAAAGCCCCACCGGAATTAGCCTTCAGGATCGCCGTACCACTTGGCGGCGCCAGGTAATCCGTCCCAGCCGTTGCAGCCGTAAAAGCCGAAGTGCCATTCCCCTTAACAATGCCCGTCAGCGTCTTGGCGCCAGTGCCCCCACTACCCACCACCAAGGCGCCGCCACTAGCCCCGGCAAATAGCGCATCAATAGAATCCAAGTCGTTGTTTAACTTGGTGCCCCAGGTATCAGCAGACGCGCCAACCTCTGGCTTGGTAAGCCCTAAGTTTGGGGTTGTGGTGTCAGCCATTTATTGAACCCTCGTCCACGTTTCTGAAGTTGCTGCAATGGGCACCCATATTGTAGAGGAATCAGGCGCCCCGGTCCATATTTTCGTGCCATCTGGGATTTGTTCCCATTTCAAAATGGCACTAGCGATAAATTCCGAAATGCCTTGGATTTGTGTGGCGCCATTCTGAATAAGACCGCCACTAATCGCCATTTCAGCGGAAGCCTCAATTACAGCGGAAGAGGTATAAACCCTCACGCCTTCAGCCGTAACAGAAGCAACCCCCTCAATAGAAACACCTGATTGGGCTATTTGTTGCCCAGAAACATTGACGGAAGAAGCCGCCTCTAAATTTGCGGCGCCATTTTGAACCAGTTGAACGGCAGCGGTTAAGGATGCAACCGCGTCAATCAAAACCCCGCTGGTGTAAACAACCTGGGCAGAAGCCGTTGCATTCGCCACCCCATCAATGGCTGCGCCGCTCTGCTGGATACGAACCCCGGCGCTGGTGACATCAGCAATGGCGTCAATTACAGCAGCCCCCTCTTTGGGGTCTATGCCGTAATTACCTCGCCCATATAAGCCGCTGCCATAACCAGCCACTTAGATTACTCCAGGGTAATGTCGAGATCACCAGCCGGAATACGGAAAACGTCGCCCGTGCCAATGGTCTTACTGGTGGTCAGTTCCCCGTAAGCCAACAGGTTCCCAGATGTGGAGGCATCGAAAATACCCACATAGGTAATCGTGCCCCAGGAACCCGTCGCCGTATCGAACTCAATAGCCCCGCTATTGGTGCTGGCGTTACCGCTGGTGGTCATCGTCGCCTGCTTGCGGGTGTAACCATTGCCGGAAACTTCCGTACCGCCACCACCCTCGCCAGGGGCGGCGGTGAACAGCCCCACATAAAGGCTGGCAGACGGCGAAGAATAAGCCGTCCCAGAGAACACATAAGCCATTATCTTGTTTTCAAGATAATTGGTGAAGGCGTTGGTGGTCATTAGCCGAAACTCCTTGCTCGCATCCGAAGGGCTGATGTGGCCATGCGGCTTCGCTCATCCGAAACCTTTAGGTCACTCAGGGCACGATCATACAAAGCGCCCCATACCGTGATGCGCTGATCGTCTTGTAAATAGGGCGCCGCCTGCAAAAGCGAGCCATAAAGGTACAAGTCTGGCGCCTCCACCAGAAGCCAATTACTCGTATTGGATACCGTCAAAGCCGGAATCTTGGCGTAATAGGTCAACTCGCCCGTATAGGCAGACCCACTATCCGGCGCAGGGATGACCTGAAACTGCTGGCCAATCTGCGTGTAATAAATTGGCTTACCAGTGGTCCCGTTAGCCCCCTTCAGCATCGCCGCCTGATCCGGGGAAACAAACTCCATCACCGTGATGGGATTGGTGTTGATCTGGAAGCGGATGCTTTCCAACCAATCGCCCGGAACCACGCTATACTCGCTATCCAACGTAGCTGTAGCCCGCTCCACCATCTTCCTGTGGCGGATGTTCCGGTTGAACTGGGCCTCCGCCAAAGTGATGAAATCAGGGATAACCGCCGTCAGGTCACTGCGATTTAGGAAGTCCGCAATAGAGGCTTGAAGCGCACTATAACTATTGACTGCCATCAGAACCTCTCCAAGAATTACTTTTTCGGACCAACCTGATTAATCCCCTAGATACCCCAAATTTCACCGCTAAAATACCATCTTTTTCATTCGAAGTCCTTATCTCTTGAATCTGGAATGAGGACAACTTGAAAAACCTTTTCCCGCGTCTAACTGAATCTTCGTAATTTTTACTTTGATTGCCCCAGTACAAATGGTCTGGATTTACACACAGTGTGTTATCACACTTATGCAAAGCGTTCCTTCCAAGAGATGGACCATGGAATACCTCGCAAGAAAATCTATGAGCGGATATATATTTTTTACCCAAAGCTTTATTGGTCAGCACAAAAACCCCATATTTTGGGTTTGCGCTCTTTAACCAAAGCCAGCAACCAGAGTTTGGTTCTGGTATACAAGAATCCATAAACCTTTCTTTATCAGCCAGAAGATTCATTTTTCTCTTCCTTAGCGCCACAAGCATGGGCATTTGAAAACTCAAACGCTCCGATATGGCGCACTGCTTTACTTAAGTCATGATCCAAAAAAACCTTAAAGCCAAATTCCCTTGCTGTTCTACAAAAGAATATGTCTTCCCCTATGTATATACCATTTTGGTAAGGCACAAAAAACCATGGTTTTTGAACTTTCCGGAAAACTTCAGCCTTAATCAGCATCAGCCCCATGCCAATGGCGGATACCTCTTCCAGCCCAGTACACCACTCTTCCGTATAAACCCGCTCGCTGGTCAGATCGTCACGGAAAGCCACCGGCTGGAGAGGTAATTTGCGCGTACTGTAATTAGCCGCCACAATATCCTCATCCCGCGCCAATAGCTGCCGGATGCTGTCCTTGGGGAACCGCATATCGGCATCAACAAACAGGACATGGGTGGCGACAGCGTCTAAGGAAGCTTGGGCTAGTTCTTGACGTTGGTTTACAATCAGCGTCCCTTGGTTCTGGAACAGTAGCACCCTGTCCTTTGTCGCCGCCGTATGGGCAGCAACGCACCGGGCTAGATCGAAAGCAAACCCACTATCCACCACATCGCGGCAAGGGACACAGACAGAAACAATGGCGGGCATCAAACGCGCCCCGGCCTGGTACGGAAGAACCTATTCTCTGGATCATTCAGCCACTTCTTCATGGCTACCGGGTCATCCACAATGCCCTTCTGCTTCAAATCATAAAAGACCGCCATGGGGATGGAAGCCACCTTGTTCCATTCGCCATAGCGCCCGTGGTCTTCATTAAACTGCGCCTTATTGGCTTCAATAATACCAGACACATCCTGGCGCTTTTCAATCAACGCCGTATCTGTGCCCTCATCATAATGCCAGTAAGAAGTAATCCCACTTACCGGATCAATGTTGAAAACCTTGTCAGCCATAAGCCACCTTTGAAGTGGGGCTGGCAGTCACCCGCCAGCCCCGTTGCCATTACGAAGTCGTCAGGTCAGCGGCGATACCATGCGCGGCTTCCTGGCGAACCATCAAGCCGTATTCGCAAAGCATCATGCGCTTTTCCGCGTCGCCGGTCTTCGCCAGGTCCATCGTCTGGATCGGGCGCAGGATCGCCGTAGCCGCGTATTCCGGGTCAAGCACGAAAGCATCGCGCTCACGCTGGAAGCGGTTCGGCACCACAGACACCGCACCGAAGTCAGACACATAAACGTCAGCCGCGCCGATAATCACGGACGGCTTCGGAGTAGCCTGATTGTAGCGGATTTCGGCAATGCCAGCGAAGCCGCTGACGGTCTGCTTGTTGAACGGGCCGACCATCAGAATCTTCGGCGTACCACCTTCGGTCCACACCTGGGCGATAACATCCTTCAGGATGGTTTCCGTGAAGGTGCGCTGCGTACCGTCAACGCGGGTGGCGTTTACCACACCATTGGAAACCGTCGGATCAGAACCGCCAGCGCCCTTGTTGGTGTTGGTGCGAAGGAAGGCAGGCAAGCCAGCCGTCTGACGCGCCGTGGTGTTGTTACCCGCGTTAGCGGCCTTGGACGCCAACAGAGTGGCTTCCATGTCGCGCTTTAGTTCGGCGCCGTTCTTTGCCATCTGATAGGCAAGTTCAGAACGACGGCCAGCCTTATCAACGCTTTCCAGGGTGCCGGAGATCACAACCGTCTTACGGCTGATCTGCGTGTAGTTACCCAGGCGAGTCGTCGGGGTCACCGCGTCGAAGGAAGAGATGTCATCACCTTCCAGAGCCGCATTGGTGGTGGAAGCCGCCGCCAGGCTGTCCGTCTGCCACTCGAAGAACGTGTTCTTCACATTCACGCGGGCAGTGTTAGACTGGAACGGGGTTTCTTCCGGCGAGATGTTGTAGATCACATTCGCCAGGTCTTCACGGATGCCCTTGGCATCATAGCGCGTGAAGGTATTAGCAACGATAGTCATAGCCTATATCCTTTCAGAGAAGCGCCGCTAGAACACTAGCGGCATCGTTGACAGTCCCGGTTTTAGCGAGACGCTGCTTTGCACGGGTTAGGTCCGTCACATTCCTCTGGGGTACAGATTGCACGGGGCCGGGCTTCACCGGCCTTGTCGCGGAAACCTGTGGTTTGACCGAAGCCTGCGCTTTCTGCTGACCACGATCATACAGCATGGCTTTGCGGAGGATGGCAACGTGTTGCGCCTTTGTAAGACCATTAATGTCTTGCTCAGACGCACCATTCTCCATCAACCAATCGCGCAACATCTTCTTTTCGCCCTGCGCTACCTTCGCATCCTTCCAAGCTGGAATGATCTCTTGTAGCTTCTGCGCCTCAGATGTTAGCGTCGCCTTCAGTTGCTCGGTTTGCTGCTGCTGGAAAGCCTGCGTTAAACGCTGCTTCTCGGCTTCAATAGCCTGAAACTTCGCCACACGATCTTCCTGCACCTTCTTCCACTGCCGCTCTAAGCGAATGGCGTTCTGGGGGTCTTCTTCATAAAGACGATCCCAATCCGGCTCCGCTTCAACTTGAGCGATATTCTGCAACTGCTGCTGTAATGCCCCTAGAAGAGTGGCGTACTGCGCCCGCTCTTGCCGAATGGCTTCAGCTTCCGCCTGGAACGCCTTGCGCTCTTCCGCGAGTTGCTGGGTCTTTCGGCTATAGTCCGCCGTCCTTGAATATCCGCGCGCTAGTTCGTCCAGCGTCACCTCAACTTCTTCGCCCGCCACCTTTACTTTGACGGCTTGCGGAAGCCTTTCGCGAGGTTGCTCTTCGACCTGTGGTTGGTCATCATCTTCAGCGGTTTCCTCAACGGCTTCAGCAGCAGCTTGCGCTACTGGTGCCTCCGTCTCGGCGCCCTGGGCTTGCGCTTCGGGCTGCTGCGCCTCACCGACCTGGGTATCGCCATCATCAGCGGCCAGAATATCGGCTATGGCATCTTGTGCCTGGTGGATTCCGATCCCGCCTTGGGCGGGGGTGCCGGATGATTCAGACATCAAAAATTATCCTCTCTCAAAACGCCTCTCGGCGATGGAAGCAGCCACTTTGCCATTATCAATAACGGCTTGAAGTGCCCGCAAGAACTCATGCATCCCACGCATTGTCGCGTGGATGTATTTCTGGTCAGCCTCAAACTTGGCGGTTTTCCACTCGTCAAACAACTGCTCTTCAACCAATGCCACCGCCGCCTTCAGCGTCGGGTCATTCATCAGCCTAAGAGCGTCGTTCCCCGCCGCTATCTGAGTTGCGAAATCAACCAAACGGGCCTCCCATTCCACCCGGCGCCATATTAGCGCCCATCACTTGGGGCGGATTCATCATCTGCTGGCGCTGCGCTTGCTGAACCTGGCGCATCATCTCACGGTCCCGCTCCATGTCAGCCCGGATCGCCGCCACATCCACCTGGGCGCCATACTTCGCCCGCATCTCGGCAATCTTCAACACCAAATCGGCTTCCATCTGGTCACGCTCTAAGTCGTCCTTACGGACCATTTCTTCACGGCGCAACTCCAGTTCAGCCGCCTTTTTCTGGATGTCTGCCTGAATCGCCGCCATCTGCGCCTGGGCCAGCATTTCTTCCGGCGAAGGCTTCGGCGGTTGCGGAGGCATCGGTGGCATCTGCGCCGGATCATTAAAGAACTGGCTGGCGTCCTTATAGCCCGCCAGCGACACAATCTGCGCCAGAGTATTGCGATACTGCGCCAGCGTAACCAGCGGATTATTCATCCCCGCCAGTTGCAATATCTGCTCCTGCTTCTGCAAGATGTTGGTGAGAACCTGTATCTTATCCTGCTCGGTGCCACCGCCCAAGGCGATATTCACCACAACATCCATATTTGCATCCCAACTACGGGGATCAACCGGCACAAACTGACCACGCAAGCGAATCATGCGCTCGGCCTGCTGGTTCTGGACCGCTAACTTCAACAAGCCCGTAAACAGCCGCTTCATGCCGCCTTCGGCAAAGATACGGGCAATCAACTCAATCCGCTGCTGGGCCGCTGATACCGTAGCCGCCACCGCTGCGCGGGTAGATGATTGCAGGCTATCCGCCGCCAAGCCAGCCGCCGCCTTGGTAATGCCAGTGCGGCTTTCCTTCATGCCATCCATGTAATCCAGCATCGGGAAAGCCTGCTGGCCCACAAAAGGCATAGAGAACGGCTGAACCATCCCCGGCGCCCGCATACGGATTACACCACCAACTTCCGTATTCAGCACATCGTCAACATTCACCTGGCCCTCAACCACACCCACGCGCGGGTGGATGGCTAACGCCAGACTATCCAGCATATTACGCTGGATGTTGGATTTGATAAGCTGAATGTCCATCACCTGATCGGCAACAGACAAACCGAAGAACGTATGAGGCTCCGGGTCCGGGCAGAACACCGCAAACGGGATCATATCCGCCGGTTCGTTCCGCACCACTTCATAACCCTGGCCAATCGTGCAAACGCGGCGGAGTTCCGCAATGCCGTCGCCATCCATGTCGATCTTCACATAAGACTCGACATACAGAACCTTTTTCGCCGCAACATCAGACCGATTAGCCATATCAATGGTGGCTTGCGGGTTACGAATAAACCGCTCTTCGTTGTCCTCTAGTTCGTCCACCTCATTGGCGTAAGGCTCAATCTCGTCCTTATCGTACCCCATCGCCACCAATTCGCTTACCGTCAAAATGCGGCGATGCGCGACAATGGACGAATCATCCAAGCTAATAGCAGCCCGCGCCACCAGCAACTCTTCCGGCGGAACCGCCGCAATCTTCAAGCGGCCCTTGTCCCACTTACGGATCACCCGCACATCATACATATTTGGGCCAGGCATACCCGTAGTCGGATCAACCTCCCCAGGATAAGCCACCGTCACCTGAACTTCGCAGTTCGGATCAGAGTTCAAAACCGCCAAACCCGTGTCATCCAAACCACTCATATCAACAGTCTGGATTTCGGTCTGATTATCCCAATAGAACTTGATAATCCCGGTCTTGCAAACCAAGGCATCCTTGAAGGCGGAATAGAAAATCTCGAAGCCCGGATTATCGCGGGTCAGCACATAATTGATGTAGTCCGTAGCCTGCTCCGCCATCGCCACATCTTCCGGGCCATTCGGAGCGAACTCGACAATTTTCTGACTACCGAAAAACACACGCATCAGGCTCGGCAAGATCGCCTGCACCGTATCACGCACATCGCGGCTAACCACCTGAGAACGACCATCTTCCTCGTTCCCGAATGGCATCCCACGGTAGTACTCAGTAGCAACGGCGCGCAATGGCGAAATGGTGCTGTCGATATAATCAACCGCATCTTCGATTTCGCCAGAAACGATAGCCTGAATGTCGATCTCATCAGGAAGATCAGCATCCATGCCAGCGTCAACTTCCGAGTCCTGCATCTGCTGCGTGATGTCGGAAACCAAGTCAGAAATCTTCGGGTCCATGCTTAATCACCCAGCAAGCCGGTGAACCGGCGTTTCGGAATACGCTGCTCGTTAATAGCATTCAACAAGCCCAAGCCATACATATTAACGGCTTCCGGGCGCATGACATACTCACCGACATGGACCGTGGTTTTGACCGGGGCATTCTTCTTCTTGCCCTTTACCAAACCACCCTTCCGGTAACCACCGTCCCCGCCGCCATCGCCCCCGCCACGCCCGAAGACAAGATATGCGTGGTGCTCACCGGAGCCGCCAATA
>Ga0208784_1000176_pt1 | contig 33039 bp, 58 predicted proteins | sample DEB19_08_DNA_FD_184531 | JGI IMG/M metagenome (GOLD analysis project Ga0208784, IMG submission 184531) | Aqueous microbial communities from the Delaware River and Bay under freshwater to marine salinity gradient to study organic matter... | ecosystem: Environmental > Aquatic > Marine > Coastal ... | reverse complement strand
ACAGTTGAAGAACGTGGTGATGCTACGTGCATTGGTGGTCTGGCTTACAAGTTCTGGATGCATCAACAAGAAGTTGATACAACGGCCATCGATACCATTCTCCTCTGCCCAACGAGCCCAGCAGTCCGCATCAAACTTAAGATTGACTGTTACAAACCTAGTCTTCTGTGCAGGATCCAGACTGGATACATGATAATCACCTGAGTCAGGATTACTGGTCAGGATCACATGCCAATCTTTAGGAAGCTTCCAAGAGATATACTCCTGACGGTCTATGATTTCCATGGCAGCCTGCATGAATCTGCTGTCTGCACGGGTATAGTCGTCAAGGATAAGGATACCACCTTCTTGAAGATCGTTCACCCATTCAGGTGCTGCGTGGGTCATACGCTTGTTGCCAGTAGGCTTGTACTTGTATTCGATATAAGTCTGCAGCATGGATTCAGGAACCCATTTGCATGGACCTTCATCCTTGCATACTTCGAATTCCTTATGCGGATAACCCACAAGGTCACCGATCTCCTCGATCTGCGATAAGCTTAGCTTTACGCATTTGAGACCTAGTTCATCTGCAAGCTGTAGTATGGTGCTGGTTTTGCCTCAATTTGTTATCGTATAGGCTCTTTATCCTATACTTCTGCATCTTTATTTATACATGCAGTTCAGACTATATCATCATCATTTCTGATGTTCCGCGCTCGTGGGGTTTTACTGTCTGTTCTAGACTCCATACCCTAGTCGTTGCACCTTCCTTATATCCCTATAAGGCTTGGCTCAGGATTGTCCACGCCAGTGGAGTTTCCCTGAATTCACGGAATTTTTACCCTGGGACTTGGCAAAATTCATATTTTAAACCTTTGTAAAAGTTTCCTTTTTTAATCCTAATGGAACATGATGATGGAGAAATTGACAAACTTTTAGCTAAAGCTTTAATACTAATCCAAGTTTTTATTATATTACCTTGAATATCAACAGCTTGTACTTTTTTGTTTTGTTCAACTCTTTTGATAAGAACATCTTTTTTATCATATGACCAAATAAAACCATATGCTGAATTAGATTTTCCAGACGCAGCTTTAGATACGCCTTTAAACTTACCATTTACAGCTTTTGCCGCTGTAGAACATGATTCAAAACTATCTATAAATATACCTTCCACAGTATATCTATATACAGGTTTTGAGTTTCCATTTTTGATTCGTCCTGATTGAAATCCTTGTCTTAAAGTATTAGAAATCAACTGCTTTGATTTCGCAGAAAATTCTCTCTTCACAGGATTTAAATCTAGATTAAGGTCTGGGCTTAACATGTCTATATAAAAACTTTCTCTTTGTAAAAGAACGTTTTTATCACAAAATTCTACGATTTTGAATAAGAACTTGTCTTTACCATGTTTATCAAAAACGTTCTGTATGAACTTATTAGAATGTTTTTTTCTTAAAAGATCACTAGAATGTCTTTTTAACCTGTAATATATATTTACACTACTTCCTATGTAAGTATGATTATTACAGATAAGCATGTATATGCCAGATTTTTTACTTAGGTCTTTATGTAGGCAGTTTTCAAATAGAAGTTTCATACCTACAAAAATACAAATTATTTTGAATTAATCCCAGCTTCGCCCTCTACGTTGATCGCTACGGGCTTCTTACCCTGCTGCTGCAGGAATCTATTGTTGTCTACAATGTGTTTGATAAATCCTTTTAATTCCTCACTTGTGAGGTTTACTTGCTGTGACATCAGTTTAATACTATTTGTGGTCCAATTAATTCAGGGTTGCGCTTGGATTGTGAACTCAATACCCAAAGCATTCGTCCTTTTGTTTTAGGCGGAGCGGATGCTTCACCATCAGTTAGATATACAAGGCAACTGTACTTGCCATTACTGGCGTTGTAATACTCTATCACAGGGTAAAAGCTTGTGCCTCCCCTGCCATAGATTTTGATATCCATGTTCTTCTTATAGGATTGCTTGTGACGTATCACTGTATCGCATTGCATCACCGTTACTTCGCAACCAGTCTTATGCATGTGATCTATCTCGTGGAAGAATTCCTTGAGTTCATCATTGTTCACAGAACCTGATGTATCCACGGCGACAAGGATATGCCTGCGCTTCTTGATCTTCAGACCAGGATTGTCTTCGAATCTTTTGTTTGGTTTGCGGCGGAGCTTCTTGGTATAAATCTCCATACTGGATCCAGCAAACCTTCTGAGATAACCACGCCAGTCAAACTTGGGAGGTTCCTTGGACATTATCCTTCTAAGGATACCTTCAAACTCGCCAGGTATGTTGCCAGTACTCTTCTTGACATTCTCTGCAAGCTCCGTAAGGATGTGTTCAGTCTGTTTGACTATGAGCTTCTGGGTTGCTTCATCCATGTCATCAAACTCCTCCCAGGTGGCGTGACTGTCGCCTATGGCTTTCATTACTTCATTACTGATCTGAGACTTGACTTTCATCAGCTCATCATAATAATACTTGGTACCCATCTTGGTCTTGAGTTTGATACCAAGACTTGCCTCTATGGACTTGATGGTACAACCGCCTTCTGGTAACCAGGAATCATCGATATACTGATTGATTTCAATGTCCATGGCAACGTTGCGGAGTTCCTTGTCAGTAAGATGGTCAAACTCCGTTACGTGCATGAAACCCATATGGAGCAGTTCATGCTTCAACAGACCCATCTTCTGAATGTCAGTCAGACTATCCCAGAACGCTGGGTTGATATACAATTGGTAGTTGATGCCATTACGCCCAACTCCCGCGGTGGGAACATTGTCAGTCCACACCTTGTTCAGCATGATCAGGAACAGTCCGTAGAACGGTTCCTTCAGCATAAGATCCTTTGAGACCTTTGCCAGGTTTTCATGTCTATTCATTTGTTACGTATTTATCAACATAAGGATCACCTGTATCTAAAAATATTAATAAGTGATTTACAGATAATGGTTTAAAAGGTATATGTGCTATTGTTGCAGCTCTGTTATAATCTTCTTGAGCAACAGATACTATTGTTTTTAAAAGTTTATCTTTCTCAAAAGCACTTACAAAATTTTCATCAACAGATGCTCTGAAATACTCTATTTCAACTTTACTTAATCTTATTGTATATTTATTTTCCATATGTTTTGTTGTAGTATTGTGGTGGTAATAAATCTACACCTTCAAGTATTGGTGAGTTATTTAGTGGCAGGTGTGCTTTTATAATATAGGTATTACTTTTTTCTGCATTAAAAGCTTTAAAATCAATATCATTAGGAATATAAAATATACCTTTTCCTATTTCTTGTTCATGATCTTTGTATACATAACAAGCATCTTTAATCTCTGAATCATCTACTAATAGTAGATAGTTATTTATTTTGATAATGTAAGGAATGAATTCTTTATTTTCCATAGGTTTGATTATAGTACTGTTCTGCGTCTTTATCCGCTTTAAGTTTACATTCGTGACATTGCTTTTTATAAAACAATATCATGTTTTCACAATGAGGGCAAGGTTTTTTCCATGCTTTGTCAAAAGCGTTATCTGTGATGATCGTCAGCTTTTTCATTTTTCATTTATCTTAAGTGTTTCCCGCATGCTTTTACATGCGTATTCATAAACCATACGGCGTTGATCCTGGTCAGATTGCTTCACAGCAAAGTCAGTTATGTTTATTATGTCACTATAACTATAAAAACCGCTGTTACTGGGCGCATGACTCTGCATCATCCTTGAGAACTTGACTTGATTGTCATCATCATCATCCCAACCAGGTACGTTCTTGTGGATGAGCAGCAGATAACCTATGTTCCTTTTGAATGAGAACATGATATGCGTGAAATACTCATGGAGTATTCCATAAGCAAGGGTACGGTCCCCCTTGTCTTTGCTACTGACCATCCCAATCAACCGCTCGGTTGTCTCGGGATCTAGATTCATTAAATTTTTCTTTTACAATAGTCTGCCATCAGCAGGGCGTCCACTACCCCGTCGTGCGGAGTAGTGGCTCGTCCGATGGTCAATTTGTAATCAGGGAACAAGCGCTTGGCTGCGATAAGAGCCATCGCCTTTGTATCCCTTGATGATTTACCTGGCTTGGTAATTTCTTCTACGCCCTGAAACATTTCCTTTTGCCATTGTTTAGCAGGTACCTTGGTATAAGGCAGGTTCAACGCTATGCACGCCATCTCTACGGCTCCCGCTTGGTAGCCCATTGAAAACGCTGTTGACTTGCCCGTACCAAAAATGACACCTAATTTCTCGAATATCACATGGCAATCGGTATTCTTATATCTATGAAGTATACCATACAGAGTATGATAATCAACCTGGTCTCCTATCAAAGGCATGACAAGCGGATCGATGACGTTTGTCCATGGCTGTTTGGCCAGGACTACGATCGCTCCTTTCTTACCTATGTCTATGCCAATGTTGAAGTCCCGTTGCATCTCCTGCAGGTGTAGATACTTTCAGTCAGTAAAGGTATCAAATTATCCTTCACGTGTTCCTTTCCGTATTTGGCTATCGAATCCGATACATCTTTCTCCAGATCCAATGTGAAGCCGTCCACTCCATACTTTGTCTTATAACGCTCTAATGCTTTCTTCCCCGCCTCATCGTTGTCGAAGAGCGTGGTGATCGTCTCATACTTGTCTTTAAGTTTCCACATCGTGTCCTCTGGTATCAGCGTGTTCTCCGAATCAGGAGCTACGCATTCTATTGTCTTGAAGCCAAGACCGTTGAACGATAACAAATCCTTAAGGGAGCTTGCTATTACAAGATTGGGTTTCTCATAGGTGAGCTGATCGATACCCTGGATGTGACGCAGGACCTTTATGAACTTATGGTCATGGTTTTTTGGTTGGTATACCTTGTACAGTTTTCCGTCATCCCTGAAATATCCATACAGGAAAGCGTTTGCGACGGTTATCTTTTCGCTTTCCCTGGCCATGTCGAAACTCTTAAGCGGCATGACGTTGTATTGTTCCAGACTCTTGGAGCCTATTCCGAACTTGGTCCAGAACTTCGCATCGTCGCTGTTCCAGTTGCGTGATTCATAATCAACAACCGCGAACTTGCTTACCGCTACTATCTCATCCTTGCAGACCTTGTTGTTCTTGACATAGGCTTTGTAATCAGTAATGACCTTTATGACAGCCTCGCGGGGACTTATGTTATAAATGGCCTTGACAAGATCATATCCGTCACCCTTGGTACCGCTGCTGAAATCCATGAAGACATACTTGCCGCCACTTTTGCTTGGGTATATGGACATGCTAGGCGTCCTTTCTGTAGGATTGAATACTGATTTTATCTTTATCTCCTGTCCATACAAAGGCGTGGATAACGACAGGTAATGTTCAAATATCCATGTGGATGGGATGTCGTTTACATTATCAAGTACGATTTTCTTTGTGCTTATCATCCGCGAAAGATAAAAAAGGGGAGGATACGTTGTCCATACCCTCCCCATGTTTTTTTAACTTATTAGAGTTCGAAGTCCTTGGCTATGGACTTCTTCTTTGGCGCCTCCACAACGGGCTCTTCGCCAAAGCTTTCAACGACTTTCGCCTCCTTCTTCTTGATATGGACGCTCTCGTCGAACTGGATGAGTTTGCTGTCTTTGGTTCCTACAGCCTCATAAGGAACCATGCCTTTCTTGAACTTTGGAAGGAATAGGTCATAGTTGGTATAACCGCCTTCGTTGGTATACTCCCTGCCGCCTAGACAGAAGTGAAGCATCTTGCCTTTGAAAGGCGCATCAGAGTTGAACGCTGCGATGAACGCATCAATGGTCTCATGTTTCTCATCCTGGTCGTCGAACCATTTGGTTGCTCCGATCGCGGTACATAGGCTTTTTACAGCCTTGAGTATCTCAGCATCCCTGTCTACGTGACCGAATCTGGTCTCCTCGGTTACATAAGGATACTCGCTGGTCCTTACGCGGCCGATCTGACCTTTGTATCTTCCAGCCTCAGGGTTGTCCTTGTCAATCAGGAAACCTTCGAAACCGTTACCGATCTCTTCAGTCTCGACATGCAGTATCAACTGTTTGCCGCCTTCTTTAAAGCGATGGTCCTCCAGGATTACTGAATTGATTTTTGCTTTTACGTTTCCAGGGCTCAATGTCTTTGGTAATGAACCCGATCCTCCGATGTTTACGTTTTTAGTACTTAGCATTTTTTTCTTTTTTTGTTGTTAGTTGTTAATCGATATAAACTTTATCCCAGTTGGTGATGATTTTACCATCTACAATCTCAGAGATGACGATCTCCTCGTTACGCAGATGTTCTGGTCGCGCTCCGCAGGATACTTCATCCGTGGTCTTGAAAGAGAGTATGTTCTTATTGCCTTTACGATAGAGATAACCTATAGCATCAGACTGTGAAGTGGTGATACGTTTCAGTTTACCTGTCAGATCAAGATCCAAAGCCGTGAAGTCAGAACCTGCTTTCTCCAGAAGGATGTCCTTGATGTGACCCACTAGGATAACACGTGGCGCCAACGTCTTCACATACTCCACAACCTTTGTAAAGGCTTCGCGCAGATAAGGATAACCAGCGCCATTTGGAAGATTAAGGATAGAACCGTAAACGGCTTTGCCACCAGTCTTCTCTGTGAACCAGTTCTTACCCATGCTTGTCCTGCTGTAGATCTGCTCCGCATATGGAACGCACATCTCTTCTAATGCTGTTATGGTATCCAAAGCGATATACTTGTATGGATAACCTTCTTTCTTAATCTGTTCGCCGATGGCTTTGATCTCCTCTACAGAGGATACATCAATCTTCATGGCGTCTACGTAATCAGAACCTTTCTCCAAATCAAGGATGAGACAATCTTCCAACTCAGCCAATAGACTAGTCTTACCGACCTTTGGCTTGGAGAAGATTATCAGGTTCTTAGGGCTTTTGTGTACAGCTGCTGATTTTTGCTTGGGCAATGTTATTTCTGACATGATTCTTTGATTAGCTTATTCAACCATTCTTTTCTTGATACGGGCGCTTTCAATAGGATAGCGGCCCAATCCCTTAATGTTATGTTATCCATGGGGCAATCCTCATCAGGATTGATGATATCGAAATCAAGATCAAGGCTTTCTTGAAAGACCTCTTTCTTCTCTGGAACAAGTTCCTTATGTACTTCACCTTCCTTCACGAGTTCAAATCTGTCCGCTGGTACAACGAACCATTCATATCCTTCAGGAGTGGTCTCTTTTGGATATTCGCTCAAATAGTCTGGATTGAACTTGTATCTGTACAATCGTCTGTCGTCCTCAGGTTGATAGAACCTGCTCACCCATTCAACGTAGAGCTCCCTGCTGCCGTCAATCTCGTTCTCGAAGAACTTGCTGCGGTCAGGAGGAAAGCCATACCTCATTTTCGCGATGAAGCGCCATGTGCCGTCCTCCAATTTACTTAGATAAGGCATATGGTATTCACGCATCTCTGCGATGATCCGTTTCCTTTCTTCAGGACTGATCATCTTTTTACCTGTCGTAATAGCCATTGTTTATTAGAATTTTAGTTTTTTTTCTGCTTTCGGAGGAGGGGGTATCTCCGATATTTTCATCTTTTCGTATTCCGCCTTGAAGAAACTGAGTCTTGTATCCCCATTACGACATTTTAGAAAATGCATAGCAAGGATTCTATCGTTGTCTATAATGTATCTGTCAGGACCGTATTCCTTTATTCTCTTCTGGCCAGGTCTGTTCAGACCTATCAACGTATCTGCATGTTGCAACAAAGCGTCAGCTCCGAATATGTCTGAATCGAGAATGTAGTTACCGTATTTACCGTTCTCGTTGCGTTCTGGGCTGTCGACGTTGCGGTTGAGCTGGCTTAAAATTACAAAACAAATCGGATATTTTCTCTTTAGTTCCGTAACAGCCTCTCCAAAATTATACAATGTGTCGTACTTGTCTTTTTCCGTATTTGATTTTTTAAGTAATAAACTGTGATCAAGAGTGACTATGGTGTTCTTATAGGCTATAAGGTTGTCATCCTTGTCTTTCTCACCATGGAAACGCATGTACTCAGCGACAGTCGCTTTGAACTCTGTCACGGTGCAGGGTTCATCGACAACATCTATAGGATAGTTGACGCGTTTCTTTGCGTATTCAAGACATAGATGCATGTCGCCGTCTGATATCTTTTCTCCAGCGGAGCAGATATACTTGTAGGGTTTGCCAAGAATACTGGAGAACTCACGCATGGCGGTAACCTTGTTGACCATCTCAAACTGGAACTCCAATACCCTGAAGGGGAACTTGGCTTGTTCGTATTCGTCAAGACTGCAGTTAAGTTTGATGCCTTCGCGTATGATCTGATCTTTGATCAAGGTCTTACCAGTACCAGGACGACCGCCTATGACAGTTACTGATCCCCATTCGAGACCATCTGTGGTAGCGTCATTCATTCTTTTCCAAGGAGTCTTGAACGACGTTATGATGCCATCCTGTCTTCCTTTCATGTAATACAAAGCCTCTTGGAAACCTTCCTTCTGGCTCTTCCATTTCTGTTTTTTTAGACTCATACTACCTTGTCTTCAAAATCATTAGTAGGTGGTTCATAGGAACCATTTTCCAGAATGTCGCAGTAATTGGCAAGCTCTGAGGATACGTTCTTGTCGTTGTCTGTCTTGCGTATGAAATACTGGCTCGTACGCATGAACTTGTAATTCTCCGCGGCGTATTCATCAATGTATGCAGCGGTGGCCTTGAGAATGGTTTCAGGTCCGTAAGAATAGTTCTCCATGAACCATTTGAGGTTATTGGTGATGTTCTTCTTGTCAGACCTCGCATACTTGCCGCTAGGCAGTTTGATCTTGGGCCATAGTTCAAGATATGCTGTGACAAGGTCCTCATCAACAACTATGCTTTTCTTCACAGGTTTTGATTTGATGAGGGATCCTATCTCTTCCAACAAAGCCTTGCCTGAATCCGTAAGGAACAGTTCTTTGTCTATGTATCCCATGGACTTCAACGCCCTGGCATCAACGTAGACATTGATGTTCTGGGGTTCGTAGCATTCCTTTATGCAGTACAGCAGATAGAGCTGGTTGGGATTCAATCCCTTCTCAGATATCTTGTCAAATAAGTTTTTCATATTCCTTTTCTGATAAATACTTTTCTATTTCAGCATACATCTCTTGAACGGCGTGTATTATGTCCTTATGTCCAGTCTCTATGAGATTGTCGATAAGGTGTACGGAATGTATGACAGTCGCATGGTTCCTGTTTATGAACTTGCTTATCGAAGTAGGCCCGTATCCAAGACTCATCGCCAGCTTGCAGAAGATTTGTCTGTAGGTTATAACAGGTCTTTTCCTGGTCATGTCGAGTATGCTTGCTGTCTTTCTTTCGTAATGCTGTGTCATTTTCTTGTTCACCAAGTTAAGAAGGTCAGCCATGCTCAGTTCTCCTATGTAACTTCTTCTGGTATTGACTGAAACATAAGGAGTTACCCTGTATTTCAGTTCAAATTTGCGTTTGAAGGATTCAACATCCTCCCTCATCTTGTCCGTGATGGGCGACTTGGTGAGACTTATCCTGTAATGTTCATTTTCAATCATTTGGATGTTTGTTTAATTTGTCATAGATTTGTCTTATGCAACAGTCAACTTACAAATGGGTCGGCTTCATAGCCATAGTATTGATCTTATTAGGGTCGATCTATCTACTCCGTGAGGCGGACACCACTTTGGTGAAGACCCAACAGGCAATAGACAAAATCGCCAAGGATAGGAAGGCTGCAATGGACAGTATCGTTGTCTTGAATCACACAAACGATTCTCTGTTACAGTCCATTGCCGTTTACAAAGACAGCCTGGAGGCTTTGTCCAAATATAAGTCTAAAGTCATAATTAAATACCGTGATCAGAAAAAATTTGTTTCTGATGCTAATATCCATCAGTTGGACAGCATCATCCGCGCAAACACTACGATTGGATTCTGATACCGTTCATTGCTATGACCGCAGCGAAATGCGTGCGATAGCGATGAAGGTGATAGAAGGAACCGAATGCGATACGATAGTCTCCATTTTACAGGAGGAGATCGCAGTCAGAGATTCAGTAATGTCCGCACAAGAGGATATAATCTCCGCAAAAGATTCTGAGATTAAACTTGGCAAGACTATGTTGGAGGACAGCGACCAATTGGCTAAGAACTATGAGGAGGAACTCAAGAATGAAGCCAAGCATCATAGGGCTACAAAGATCAAATTCTATCTTTATATCGCAGCCAGTATTATCGCTCTGACTCTGATCACCAGATAATCCTTTCTCCGTTCATCTTTTCAAGAAGTCTGTTGACTTCGCAGAATACGTCTTTACAATCCCATTTCTCCATGTTGTTGTGTGCGGCGGACGCTGGATGCGTCGCAAACAGCTTATGACAATTGTCAGGAATACCATCCGCCCATTGCGCAGCGGTCTTACCAAGGAATACATATATGAGACCTGGATTATACCAACCTAGGATATCATAAAGGAATGCCATGAAAGGACGCCACATCATCTGATGCGAATTGGGTTTGCCTATTGTGACAGTCAAAGCTGAATTCAACAGCAATACGCCCTGTTCAGACCATCTTGTGAGGTCGGGTTCCTCTATGTAGGATTCAGGGTCGTCTTTATATACAGTGTCTTTTATGGCTTGGAACATATACCTGAGGCTGGCCTCTGGTTTACCTCTTAGACTACAGCTGAAAGCCATACCGTCTGGTACGTTTAAATAAGGATAGGGATCCTGTCCTACAATGACTACCCTCAATTTATCATAAGGGCATTTCTCAAACGCTGAGAAGGCATACTTCATCTGTGGAACAAATCGTTTACCCTCAAGGGCTTCGCTTTCAAGCTTTTGTATGATTTTGTCAAAGTCTTCGCTGAGTATGAATGTTTTGAATCTGTCACCCCAGCCTGAAGGTTTGAGTTTTTCGTATAGTTTGTGCTTTATTTCTTCTATATTTACGCTCATAAACAATAGATTATGGATAAGTTTAAAGTAATTCCAAACGATGCGGTTGTTGATATGAAAGTATCATCCGCATATATGGCAAGGGTTCAAAATCTTGTCCAGTACCTTGTTGAGCAGTATGGACGCGATAAGTTTGTAGAGTTTGCAAAGAAGATGATCGACCAGAACGGCGCACCGTCAACAGAGCTCGAAGAGCATCTTATAACCGTAAGCAGTTTCCTGACTGAATTCGAAATGAAGGCTGAGGAACTTGGTCTGATAAAGGAATTGAGCAAAGAGGATCTTGAAAACGGAATCAGCGAAAATTGATTCCAACGGTGTCTCCGATTTGGACTATCGTTTCAATAACCAATCCCAGTTCTTCCTTACTGCATTTGCTGAATGATTTGCAAACAAGGAACTTTTCGCCGTTGATTTCTTTCGCAACGCAAAGTCCCGACATCTTCTTGACCTCGAACTTCAGGTCTTCGAAATTATCTCCAGTATCAATTGCTATCTGCCTTATGCAGGCGTGGATCTTGGCAAGCTGTGCAAGCGTACCGTCATCTTTGTTGGCATCATAAAATCCATCGACTATCTGACCTTCTACAAGTTCATTCAGGAAATCGTCATGTTTCTTTAGGTCCAATGGACGCAGTTCCTTATAGGGTGTACCCCATTCGTCTACACGTTCGACCACCTTGTATTGAAGGTAAGCCACGTTACTTTTTTGTTTTTTCATAATTCAACAAGTTCTAATTCTTCTTCAGCTGGGACCGTATCCTCCTTATGCTCCTGGGTAAACTGTGAAAGAGGAATTGCAAACCTCCAAGCAGCAAAACGAGTATACGGAAAACAACATTCTTGAAGATCAATCTCATCAAGTTCATAGGCGATCATTCCGTTATGCATGTTCATTCGTTCCACGGTTATGACAGTGTACTCCTTACCCTTGACAACCCACCTTGATGTAGGTATGTCGTTGGGTCTGTCCTGATCGTGGATGCATATGACTTTAAATGGTAGTTTCATCCGTAGGGCTCCCAATCGTCATCATCATCTTGATTACGCCATTTATCAAAGAACCAGGCTGCTACAACCATTACCGCCATGAACATGAGTAGTATGACTATGATTGTATTAACAGCCATAGTGTCCTCCTGTCTGGTTTTCTGGAGCTACATAACCAGGATTCCATTCAGGATTAGTACTGTGTCCTGATACAAAATGTCCTTTTTCAGAAGCGTCTTTGCGCAAGTTGCGATGGTAATCAGCTTCGTCTCCCGTGAGCTCCCTGGTTACAGGTTCGCCCTTGGGGATGAAGTCTTCATCACAACCGTAAATATTCAATGTGAAACCACCTTCATCATATGTAGTGGTTATAAACATGATTCTGGCCTCCTTTTCAGAGTCCGTAATCCATAAAGTTGTTGCTGGCATGCGAGAGATTTTTTGCTAATATAAATGTTATTTCCAGATGATCTTATCCACGTCAAAATCTTCCAACGCTTGTCTAACCCAGTGTTCGTCAATGGTATACTTGTAATAAAGTATATGAACTATGGCTTTCTCATCAGGGTTGAGACGCAAGAGTCGACCTATTCTCTGGCTTGACTTACGCTCGTTTCCATAGGCGTGCATGATGATACCTTCTTTGAGGTCAGGTATGTTGACACCCTCGTTCAATTGGAGTACTGCACTTAATTTGTTTATCTGTCCAGATTTAAACTTCTCAAGGTTATCCTCGGAATCAGGATTACCACTATGATAACTATAAGGACATAACCTGTCAGCCTGATCTTGCGTATTAGCGAACAGTATGCATTTGTCATCGGTGCTTCTGAACAGTTCCGCCGCATAGGCTTCCTTGCTTGCAAAGTCCATAAGGGCACGCATGCGCATGATCCTTGTTATATGGGTCTGCTTTTGGGTTTTACATGAATCAAGCCTGTTGGTCCAGAACTCGTATGAGTCCTCTTCGCTTGTATACCAGGTCTTCCCGTTCTTGGAGACCTTTACGTTCTTCCGTATGTCCAATCTCACAGGATGCATCACGATTGTGTAATCGTTCAAGATCTTGTCATCGATGGCGGAGTCTACAACATACTTGTAAATGACAGGGCAGAATCTTTCCATCATCTCGCCCTTCTCGCTTTTGGTCATCTTGGGAGGAGTACCAGTCAGTCCCAGTATCTTTCCCTTATGAGCGGCCAGCCAGTCAGCGTGGCTGTACAGTAGACTATGACATTCGTCAAGGTATACCACATCGTATTCCCCATCCTGCTTTGATAAACTGAGATAGGTTGTGAAGGTTACATGGTCCAGAAGGTAGGAATAACCGAATTTGACCGCATCATCCTTCCAGGACTGGAATATGCTTTTCTTGGGAGCTACTACAAGGAACCTTGAATAATCAGTATAGTTCCTCGCCATGTGTTTCAGGCCTATCAGGGTCTTACCTACGCCCATCGATATGCCTACGCTGCATCTTTCTTTATTTGCAATGGCCTCTAGGGCTTGTTCCTGTACATCATCCTTAGTTTTCAAAGGCGTCATCTATGTTTCTTTTTACTTCTTTCCAATACTCGAGTCTTTCAATCCCTTCATAACAGTTCTGGAAGTGAACCCTGAGTTCATCGATTATCTTGAACACCGTATAATGAGCGATCTGTTTGGCAAGCGCCATGTTCCCTAGTTTAGGGATGAGACCGCCCGCACCACCTAATTGTTTCAGGTGGTCCAGGACGATTCTTTCAGCGGTCTCTTGTGGTGTCATCTGTAATTCACACCTTTTATAAGTTCTTTATGTCCATTGCCAGAAAGCCATAGATAGTTACCAATCCATAGACTGTCTTGTGACTCATCCCAAGTCATGTTCCAATTGTCTTCATCCTGCAACCTCAGAGAATCCGAAGGAAGGAAAAAATAAACCATTGTGGTCATCAGCTTGGAGTTCTTGTCTGTCTTGGTTGAGACTGACTCTCCCAGGTCATAAAGATCCTGCCAGCATTGAGGATTGTTCTTGTCAAAGTTGGTTATCTCATAGGCGTAACTTCTGTAAAGATAATTCTTCCATGGAGTATCATACTTTCCATAGCTGCTGTTCTTCTTCAAGAACCTGTATCCTATTCCAGAAGAGGACTTGAAAGCCTCTTTCTCATTTGCAACGGAGTCATCATGTTTTGTACAGTAAGAGAACATCTGGAACAGCAATACAAGTACGATTGCCAGAATGAGGTAACCCACCCAGGGTTTTTCCTGTTGTACAGGAGGAGTTGTGTTTTCTTCCATCTTCTTGAGTTTTAGTCTTCCATTTCAAATCCCCATAGTTCATCCCATTTGGCCAGCTTCTTGCCAGTCATCATGTCGTAAACCGTACAAGAGTAATCAGTACTACCTTGTGCGTTGCCGCATTTGATGGCGGATAGATAAGCAAGATTGCTTTTAGCCTGAAAGTTACACATGTTCCATAACAAGGGTTTGACCCATACTTCGTTGTCAAACTCCTTTACATCGATGTTTCCATCAAGTTCCGTGTCAGTCAAAAGGTTTGACTGTTCAGCGGTGAGCTCGACTCTCTCATCTTTTTTCTCTTCTTGAGATTCTGCAGATGGTGAGTTGCATTTACCTATTAGGTAAAGGCAAAACAGACCAAGGAAAATGTAAAGCACTGTCTTCATTTGATAATTTGGTTTGATTGTTTTGTTTCACTGGTTATCAAATAGAGGGTGTCATTCTGGATGTAATCAACCTCTAACGGTATGGAATAGCCAAACTTGAGTTGGCCTCCGTATACATAGGTATAATCTGAAAGCAATTCATTGTATCTCTCGATCTTGTTGATGGAGCGGTGGTTCACGAATATGTAAACCACCAGTCCAACAATGATCAAGGACAACGTCAATCGAACTTTATCCATGATTCCTTCCAATTGTAATGTACTCCAAACGCACCAAGGATTGCAGCGAACGTTGAAACACGCCAGAAACTGCGTTTATGTTTCATGTTCTTCATGGCTTTACCGTTGTCCAACGCAAGCTGCATGTTCTGCGCAGCCAAGGTATCGTTGTACTCACGTGTGCTCTGCAGGTCGCGCTTGAGACTGTTCAACGCCGCTTCCTTTCTGGCCATGTCCACATAAAGGATAGCCAATTCAGCCTTTGCCTTCTTGAGTTCCATACGTTCAAGATCGCATTGGTTGAGGTCAGACATCAGTGACTCCATCAGATACTCTGGTACGTATACCAAGGTATCACTGGTTTGCTGCGCCATAGCGCTTGAGGAGAACGCTAGTGTAAGACTCGCTAGCAACATCATCGATTTTCTGTTTTTGTACATTTTTGTAGACGATTAGAGTTTTTTTACTGTTGATTTGCATTTTCAACTCGTTGTTCTCGGTGACGAGCGCACCATTCTCCTTAAGGAATTCCTCTTCCCTTTCAATCCAGGATAGTTTTTCCATCCTTAGTTTCTCAAGTTCCGCGGTCTCAGCACAAGGAGCAGGTTTACCAACCGCGTTATTGAATTTCTGCAATCTGTAGAAGTTGATACCCAGGACGATGCAGATGATCCCTAGTATCAAAGATAGGATTTTGTACTTCATGATTTATTAGGTTTTTTAGGTGATTTCTTCTTTGACTCTTTAACTATCTCCATGAACTTATCACATTTACCATCCTTATACGGAGTCTCCGTAAAGTAGGATTGTCTGAAAGGATTTTCAGTAGCTGTGTATCTATAACAGTCTTTCTTACGGGGGCAATTCCTGCCCATGCATTTAGTTATGTCTGCCATGACGTATTGTTTAAGTGACCGATGGGGGATTCGAACCCCCATCACACTGCCTAGCAGTTTCGTTACCCAAGGCGGTATTCATTCCCGCTTACGACAATCGGTCTGTATTCTCATTTTTGCAGCTTCCAAAGAAAATAGTATTTCTTGGTATCAGCAGTCTGTTCAAGGGTGCATAGGAAAACCATTCCATCGTTGTAGAACTTCCAGGTTGTATTGTCTATGATGACATACCTGTTGTTGTACATTTCAACCATCCTCTGCAGTTCTCCTTGCGTCAATGGACATACGCTTGTAAAGACAGATTCGTCATTCTCATCAAAGAAGTATATCACTCTGATATCATCTTCGACAAAAGACATCATCATCTTGTCCTTGCGCTCTCCCCATTTAAGGTATTCCCAATCAAAGTTGGGCCATTTCTCCCTTACCTGAGAGGGAGTGTATCCAAACAAGGGTTGCGACATTGACAACCCAGGTAATAGTAACAGTAAAAAGAGTAGGATCTTTTTCATTTGTCTTCTTTTTTAAGAAATCCCAGGATGGTCTTGACATCCTTTGCTTTGAGTAAGGATTTGACAGAGTTTCTGTCGCTCCAGTATGCAGTGGCGTCTTCCCTTCTGAACGCATACCATAACTGATCATGCGGGTTGAAGTGGAACATGTAATCATAAAGTATTTCGTTCTTCATCTCAATAGATTTTGGTTTCCTTCCTAATACCGAATGTGGCGTTTCTATGGATCTTGATTTGATCCGTGGCGTAATGTCTGACTATACCGTTATCACAGTGGACAACGGTCCATACATCATTCTCGTACATGCCGCTGTTGGTCACGTAAATCGCGTATCCTTCCTTACCATCAGGAAGAATAACGGGTATGGGTTGTTTGAATTCAAGCATCATTTAAAGATCAGCCAAAGAATGGTAGTCCAAAATACTATTACAAACAGAACTATCAGGAACCATACCCAGTAGGGTCCTTTATCGTCTTGATTATCGCTTCGCATGGTCCGAGGTATTGGACTGGATTACAAGGTTTATCAACCAAAGATACTTTTTTTTCCTCTTCAGCAATAATCATAAGAGCAGGTATTTCCTCCAACCTTTTTAGGGTTCTGACAAGGTACTGTTCGTAGTCCCAGAGTTTCTTGTACTTGCGGTCAGGCATATCGCGGGCGCCAAGACCTTTCAGTCCTATGTAATGCCTGCGTAGCATGCCCCACGCCTCAATGGTACTGGTTTCGAACTTCTCCTTTGATTTGGTAAAGAATGGTGTTTTATCTTCCATGAGGTAAATGTAATAAAAGGGTGGGAGGGCGCAAAACCCTCCCTTTCCCTTATTGGAATTCAGTCTTCACGACCTTGTTCAACAGAGTGGTGGTCTTCTCCACAACGTCCTTCATATCATCTATGACGGTATTGTAGGAATAGATCTCTTTAACTCCAGAGAAACCAAAGCCAATGCCCATGGTCACGAAGTTGTCGCGCTTGCATTTCTCAATGATACGCTTCAAATCCGCCATCGCTTCTGGACCACCATAGTTATGATCACCAGCGGGCTGACCATCGCTGATGATGAGCATCAGGATGTTGTCGCTGGTCTGGGAACGGATACGCTCATGAAGAGTCTCAACGACTGGACCATCATAGTTCTCACGCATGTCACGTCTGGTCATCCAATCTATGGTCTTGGTGAATCCAGGATTGTATTTGTCCTGATATACATAGATCTCAGGAGTCTCATCACCGCTGTGACCATATATGGATATACGGTCCTGAGGCATGATCTCACTGAATGCGGCATATAGGATCTTGACAAGCTCATATTGCTTCTCCATCCTTCCATCATGACGCATCGAACCTGACTCATCGCATAGTATGACTACGCTGAAAGGCTTGGTCTTCTGGTCCTCTTCAGTACGGAAGTAGATGTGGTCATTGTGAGCCACTGCTTCCGCAAGTTTACGAGTATCCAATTTGCCTTGCTTCAGACTATGGATCTCATCGCGGTCTGGATCAAAGGTGATGTCAAGCTTCTCGACTATCTGCTTGGCATACAAAGCCTGTTTGGAATTAAGAATGGATTCAGAACTACGATGGGCTTCGATGATGAATTGAGGATCTGGAACATCGCTGTCGCCAGAAATGCTACCATAAGACTTGTATGGCTTCATTATTTTGGTATCCTCAATCATATCAAGAACCATAGATGCATCGCTTTTTCCAGGATCATCCTTTTTGTCCTTCAGGGTGAACTCGATCTCAGAGTCAAGAATGTCTTTCCTGTAATGTTCAAAAAGATTCTTCAATTCCGTCTCGTTCTCGATGACCCTATCCAAAGCCTTCTGGATGCCTTCGCGGGAGATGATGATGACCTTCTTCTCCTTACCAAATGTAGCCCAGGATTTGGCTGTACCTACCGTGGACTTATGCATCAAATGACTAGTAAGATTAAGGGTTTTAACCCTCAACAGAAACATCTTGAGAAGCTTCTGACCAGTATAGAATGACATGCTGGATTTTGTATTCGTATAGACCCTGACGTCATAATTAACCTTGACATCAGCCATGTCATACAATGTACGTTCATAACCGCCATAAAAGCTGGTCTCCCAACCCGTGGAAGACCAGCCATGAGAACCAAACCCTATCATTTGATATCGTTTAGAATAGTTTCGATGGCTTTGACACCATCCTTGTTGCCTACGCCCTTGCATACCATGTAGAATGAATCGTAGATGGTGAATCCATCCACGACCATGCCGCAGATAATCTTGAGGTGACGCAACGACAAATTGAACGAGATCTTATACTCGTCATGCGCAGCGTTGATCGCGTCATAGCATTTTACAATGCTGTTACGCTGAGGCGCTTTGATCTCAGGATAGTTGTGCTTCACGATCTTTTTGATGCTGTCTGTTCCCAGAGGATCAATCTCGATGGTCATGAAGCGATCAACCAATGCGCGGTCAAGCTTGTGGGTACCAGTATACTGGGAACCAAGATTCGCGGTACTGATGAATACGCAATCAGGATGTATCTCCACAGGAGTATTGTCTGTGAAATCATACTCCATGGCAAGAGTCCTACGGAAGTCAAGGCATGGGAACAGCAGATTATTGGCTGCTGCGCTTGCACGCGATATCTCGTCCAAAAGGACAATGCCTGGTTTCTGGATAACCTCAGAAAACCTGGAACGCTTGAATGTTGAAGTGGTGATACCATCCTTAACCTCGATTGCGTGAGTACCTACCAAGGACATGATAGGGTCCGTCATGGTACCCATATCGAATATCGTTAATGGCATGTCTGTCTCGCGGGCGATGTTGGCAACCAACTCCGTTTTGCCCACGCCAGTGGGACCCAACAACATGGTATTTACGCCAGCCTTTACGTTACGTACCAGCAACTTGTGGATTGCCTGCTGGACCATGAAACAGTCACCAATCTCCATATACAGGGAAGGATCCATTTCAAGTTTAGGCTTTACAATCTCCTCTTCTTCTTTAGGAGCCTCTTCAACAGAAGAGTCAATCAAACTTTCTACAGACAAGTCTTTCAAGTCCGCTAACTCACCCTTGATGAGTTTATCTGCTAGAATTTCGGCTAATGCTTTTGAATCAATCTTCATGATCATTGTTTTTTAAACGTTCAATACTGAAACCCAAGTCTTTAGACTCCTTGGGATGAGTCTCGATCCACATATGACAGGATCTACATACAGCAAGAAATGTCGTGCTGTCCAACGTTAGCGTCCCTCTCCCAGCCTTATGATGTATATCAGTGGCGTAGGTGGCACAACCAGCCAGGTGCGCTTCACACATAGAGTGCGTTTCCAGATAAGCCTTACGTATTACACTGTAGGCGGCTTCAATCCTACGTTGTTTTGGAGAGCGGGGGCTGAGAGCCGTACTGCGTGTCTTGGCAGATGTTTGTCTAACTCCGCTGGTCTTTTGGCAACTCCAGCATTGTTTGCAGTACTTCTCCCGCCCTTCGCTTTTCCAAATAACAGTGGTTTCGCCGCAGCGACTACACTTTTTCTTCTTTGTGAGCATCCGTCAATGAATGAAAGTTCTTTGGCAATATACCTTCGATTATCAGTTTCTCAACGATGACCTGCTTGCTTATACCCATGTCCTTGAAGTTCAAGGTATTCATGAATGAAGGATCTACAGTGTCACAGTGTGTAACATAAAAGAATTTGCCCATCTCCGTATTAGGGAAGAACGTTTCGAATATCCTGTTGGTATACTCGTTGCATAAGCGTTGCTTCCAGATGTTAAGGATGCCTTGGCAGCGCTTGTGTACTTTGATAATACGCTTTTTCTTGTCGAAGTTCATCTTTTCGACTTCCTCGGGAGAATAGACACTCAGTCCAAACATTGCCCTTTTGTAGAGAAAGTTCTGCGTAGCGTTGAACGCATCCCTTTCAAATCTGCTGTTTTCGGAGACACGCTCCATTTTTTTGGTCTTTACCATTTGTTAAGAGTTTTTGGTTATTTGCAATGAAAAAGGCCCTGGACGAATCCAAGGCCTTTGTTAAATACGATAAGAAAGTCACTAGTCCAGATCAATATCAGGGATGTCAAAACCCATGTCAAAATCCTCGGGTGGAAGTTCCAAGCCATTCATGTCGGATTCATCATCCGATGCTTCGAACCTTGAGTTCTTGCTGTTATTAGGCAAAACAGATCCAAGCCAAGGATTATTGGCTGATTCACCGTAATCTATACTAAGGAGATACGCTATGTCCTCATCGCTGAGTTCAAGCAGCTCCTCGATCGTAAGATATACGACCTTGCCATTGGGGAGTTGATATATGACCAATTGAAAACAAACATCTTAGGCAAATCTAAACATATTATATGTTTATGTTACCAGTTTAACCAAATATTTTGTATAAGGCCAAACTCACGGCAACGATCATACCAAGAAATCCGTAGGTCAACAGGTCAATCTTCGTGTTTATTTTGGATAGTTTCTTACTCACTTGATTCTGGTAATCCAGGTATTTGTCTAGATAGACATACCTTTTTTTGTTAGGCTCAGTCATAGCGTTCAATGATTATGTCATCCGCATACAGGCGTGTGGCATCAACAGTAAGTTCGCCTTTTGAATCGCGAACGGTATACTCGACTTTGATGCAGTCCCGTTTGTAAGGATCGACTTCGATTATTGTTGCAACCATATACTTACCCTGTACAATCAGTTCGTTCTGGTCAGTGGCTGAATAGCGATAACCGCATAAACGATTGGCGGATACAAGACATTGCTGACCCTGGTGGAAAGGAACTTCAGGAGATATGCCATGAATGGCGCTATACAACTGTTCCACACCAAAGTCATCTAAATGATTTACAATGACGTCAGCAATGATGTGGCCATGCTCGTGATTGAGCATGGCTTTCATCATCCTAGTCAACATTTCCTGAGAAATCGATATTTTATAATCCTTAGTCCTCATCTTTATCTCTCAGTCTTTTAAGAAGTGCATTGATAAGCAGAGCATTAAGGTCAGCACCTGAGGTCTCCTCCTCTTTATCGCGTACTTTCTGCAAACCTGCGATTACCGCAATCCGTAAGAACCTGGCATTACCGCTGTTGAGGATATACTCCACAGCCTTGGACTGTTGACGCTCGTTTTTAGGAAGGGTATTCATGTAATTGTTCAGGACCTCAGTCATTTCGCGACAATCATTCTCCTGTATGCCGCAGGCTTCGAACACATGATCCTCATCATGGTTGAAGGGTATGTAATTTACATTGGTATCGGGGAGGTTAGCTCCGATAAAATTGATAACCTCAGCGGGGATGTTGCTATTAGCGCACAACAGCGCCTCCATAGCTTTTTCTTTGGTCATTGTTTTGGATGAGTTTTATTTAATGATTCATGTACTGATTCGCATTCTTCCTTGCTTATGAAATCAAGAGCGTAACTTTCGCCGTTCTCATACCACGATACGCTATGGTAGCCACGTTCATCAACGTTATGCTTCAATATCTTAGGAGCAGGTTTGGTGCAGGCAATGATGACCACACAGGTCAAAGAGATAACCACGGAGGTCAATAACAAGATTTTTTTCAAGGTATTCGTTTTTAGAAGTTTACATAAAGCAAAAAGCTAGGACGTTTCCATCCCAGCCTTAATGCCTCTCTTAACAACAGCGGTTTGGTAGGCCGCAACCCATGGATCAGTATCCGTTATCGTAAAACCATTCATCGTCGAGTTCATCACGACCCTCATCTTCGGATGCTTCATCCAACAGGGCCATTATGCGTTTATGCATGTGAGGATCCGTTTTCTTCAGATCCATTTTCTCGTCGATTTCCAACAGCGTTTCAGTCAGCCGTTGAAGAAGGGTTTTTTTCTGTGCCATTATCTAGGCTTTTACGGATTTGTTCTTCAATTTCCTTCAATTGTTCCATTTCCCAACTGAGTCTAGTCATGCGTTCCTGGAATTCATGATAGGTCATACCGTTTTCGCCAGCCTCTTTGAGAAGGCGGTCGAATTCAGCAGCCATTAGTTCCCATTCATCCGTAGTCATCGTACGTTGATTATGTTGGTGTTCAACAGTTGAAGATACAGCACAGCGTTGATTAACGCAGGTTTGTCAGCGTAATATACAACCTCATACATCAGGGAAGAGTTGGTATCCTGATAATTGGATGCGTCATTGGCTATGCCTTTACGCTTGCGGCCGATATACCTGCTGTTTGGTACATCCAACTTGGTATCCTGAGCCATGAGGCCCCATACCGTGTAGGGAATCTTCTCAATGACCTGGTTTACCTGTTGGATATAGATATCCACAAGTTGACCTTTATTGAGTAGTTGCAGACTAGAGTCTGTATATGCAACATTCTGGGCGTTGGCCTTGTAAGACAAGACCATTGCTAATACGATTAAGACTTTTTTCATTTGTTGTTTGAAGGGATTTCAACTTTAAATACGTCACTGTCAAGGATACGGGCCCTGCTGATTGCGAGGACTTCGTTTGACGTCCATACTTGGACGCCGCCGCGGAAGTAATAATACATTTCAATCATAGTCTGGATAGGATTTTTTATATAAGACATTGAGCCAACGCTCGAAACGTTTTGCCTTAAGCATCCCTGACCTGAAGTCGGAGGTGTACAACCGCCATACTATGCCCGCCACATAGGCAGGCAGAGTAAGAATCGTGAGCAAGGTACCCACGATCCAGAATTTCTGCTTGTTACTCATTATAGCTGGATTGTTTTTAATGGTTTGTTTGTTTCCTGTATCTGTACCTGAGCTTCACCCAGGAAGACCAAATATACAGGTTTATCCCGTTCCACGTCAAGCAACCAATCCAGAATCCTCATACATAGGATCGCAAAGAATCTTTTCAGTCTCTTCATCTTTCTTAGATTTTGGTTTCAAATGAGTCAAGGCGTAACGCCGCTTAGAACTAAAACTATTACAATAACCAGGGTTGTAACCAACGCACCCAGCGTCAGTTTGAATACCGCGTCTACAATATAACCAGGTTTTCTCATGGTCTTTTAAATTAAGAGTAAGTAATAAGTTGTCTGTCAATGTAAAAGGAAAGCAGGGATTACTCCCCGCCTTCCAGTGGTACTCAGTACCAGTACTCCAGCTGTTCAGTAGCGTCTTGAATAGTAGCCACATGGCCTTCAGACTGCAACAGATAGCGTTTTTGTACGGCGCTGTCAAAGTCAAGGTTTTCATGAACTCTTATATGTTCATAGGTTTCCTCGTCCAAAACAAAGACGTCGTACTTCGGGCCGTCGTGGTGGTTCCTATCCTGATGGATTATCCCCCAATCAATATAAGATACCACGGTATGGGGAACTTCAACGAATCCCCGTCCAGTAATCATGTAGTACCTACCAAAGATATCGCCGTCGTCAACGGCTATGATATCCCCGACAGAGGTACTACGAAGTCCCATTCTACCGTACTCAGGCCAATCATTCTGGGCCATGAAGAAACAGTCATCAAGAGACTTGGCGTTAATCATTGCTACGAGGTTGTACATGTACTCCCCGCGCTTGCAGTCATGGTTTACGATCCCACCATAGGGATGGTAAACGGTGTAGGTTGTGATTTCCACGTTGTTAAGAGTTTAAAAGGTTAATAATTAAATTGTTGTTGTTGGAAACGCGGGCGGATTCGAACCGCCATTATCCATGTCCCATAGGTTACATCACAACCAATAGGCGCGTTTCGGTGTACTCAGTCCTTCAGATGGTCAGGGATAGTATCCATGAACAGACCCTCTTTCTTTTCCCATTCGATTAAATCACGCTCAGCTTCCCGCAACTCAAGAATGGTAATTTGAGAAGCGGCATCCTCCGTCATATCAAGAGGAGCAGGTGTATTACCTGCGTCATCAAACCCCTGCTTGTAGAAGGTTTGAAGCAGCGCGACTAGGTCGTCGCGGTCAATGGTTATTTTACCCATCGTTTTAAAATTTAGATTGTTAGAGATTAATAATTAGAAGCCAAGGCAGGAATCGAACCTGCTATTTACCCCAAACGCAGGGCGTGTGTTACCATATACAACCACTTGACTTGCCTCGTCCAACCATTACTGGCTGTCCCAAATACCGAATATCCGTAGATCAGCGGCGACTCGCATTACTGTACAATAAATACGAGAGGTTAGGACTGATGTGTCAACTTACTACTGTTACTGGTACATCAACCAACCGACTTACTTTCGAGGAATCGGCTCACGTCCCTGCAGTAATGAACTGCTTCTTCGTGCGGGATCACACTAATCAGGAATGACCTGATGCGTATCAGTATATGCTCATGACTCCATCCTTGAGTCTGAACGCAACAATCAACCTACCCTTGTACCGCTTGCCCTGGTAACGATGGATGAACATCCTACCGATAACGCTTTCATCATCCTGCTCCTTATAGAAGAATACAGTCGTGGGGCAGGAGATGTTACGCAGAGTAACCCATTTGGTCAGCTGCTCGTGGCGCGGGGTGAACTGTTCAACCTTACTGGAGTCAATAACCATATCAACTCCATCTTTAATAATATCCCTCATCATAGGACAATATACGTTTAAAGGGTTAGAACAATAATATAAAGTGCCGTCTTAGGTGATATTAACGTCCCAAACCTACATATAGAGGGACAGTTGAGTTTTCATCATATACCTTCAGGCATTGGTACATGACTACTTTTCCATTTTATAAGAGTAATTGTTGTAACCGACTGGTTTATAGCCATCTTCTGCAGCGACCCACTCTATACCTGATTTTCAACAACGACTGATGTTGATAAGATCACGATACGTTGAACAACCCCATTCATTCTCAGTCACTTACGTATATTATTTGAAGTTTTACTTCAAGTAGAGTAGGTAATGATGGTTGTCATTGTGGGAAAAGTACAAGAAAGATGTACCAAAACCCCGCTTTTTAGGCATCTCCTATTAGAATAGTACAAATAAGAGTATGCAATGATGGGTACTACAGGTCGCGGGGGATAATCAAAACGGCAACGCCACACCATAAGGCGTAGCGTCACCGTTGTTGCTGTGGTTCAGCGCGTTAGTCCTGATCCAGGTCCTTGGCTGTCTCCTCTTCGCTGTCATTTGTGTAATGAGGCGCCATTGTCTCATCCTGCGGGATTCCGTTCTGAATCAGAGACGCAAGGTTGTTAGCCTGAGGCTGTGGCGCAACCGTCTCCGTCGTTACAGGCTTGCGCTGTATGTCCGCCATAATCATCTGCGCCACCATCTGTTCAACGTGGGCTGTTACGCCTGCGCCAAACTTATTGGCCCGCTTCAGCGACTGCTCCAAGCGGATTGTCTCTTCGTCTGCGGCGATAGCGACGGTACCCCTCCTTGTGAAGACCAAACGCATTGGACGTTCGTACATATCCTGCGAATTGTACAGTGGCGTCCCGAAGTACGGCGAGGTTGGATCCGTGTCTTCGATGTAATATTGTCCGCGTGCGATTTTGTATTTCGCGATTTCGTCGGGCGTACCCGTTACGAGATATCGGAACATACGTGTACCCGTTGGACGTACGAGTACGCCTGCGTCGTTATAACGTGGCTCCGTGGTTAGGAACGTACGTTGATCGCGGTCAGGATGTGCGACGATACGAAGCGTCGTCTGCGCTGTAGCAGTGTTTGCCATTGGTTTGAGATTTGAATTGTTAGTAATGAATTGTGAGATTAAAGTTTGCGTCACAAGGGAGCTATTAGGATTTGCCGCGAAAAGGAAAAAATGGAGTAGGCAACTACGCCTGCCATCCATCGCTACCCGAGGGTGGGAACGAGGCTGTTACGCCCCGTTCCTGTTGTTAGCATCCGTGGTTGATGTGGTGGGTATCATCCCCGTCCCAAGCATCAGCCTCCGTTGGTGGTACGTCCAGCAATTCGCCTAGGTGAACCATTCTGACAGCTTTCGCCCTGATATCAGCGTTGCTCCATGAAGGATGTAGTTTACGTAGTTCTTTTTCGTATGCGTCAACTTCGCACCCGTCCAACGCATCCGTCTGCGTTGGCTCCGCGATACGCCTTAATTCCGCATTCACCAGGTCTTCAATTTGGTACCTGATTTGATGCAGTAAGTTTACGCGATTCATATTATCGAATGCGTTGTGCGTCTGCATCGTGGCTTCGAACGCTATAGATAGCGTCAGCTTCGAAGGCTCCGAGTACTTGTCTGCGACTTCAACCATTAGTTTTTGGTCGATTACTTTTACGTTTTCCATTTTCGTATTAGTTTTAGTTGTTAAGAGTTTGCGTAACAGAGGAGCTATTAGGATTTGCTGACAAAAAAAGAGAGTATGTAATTTATTCAGCAACTGATGCCTACGTCAAAAATTTGAGTCTTGCGCTGAGCGTTGGCCTTTACTTGCGTCACGAAGGAGCTATCAGGATTTGCGGGGAAAAAAAGGGAAGGACCTTGCGGCCCCTCCCTTTGCGTCGCCTGGACGTCACTGCTGGTCCATGGGTTGGAAGTCCATGGCTGCGGCATCGTCGCCCTCTGTCTCACCTTGTGGCTCAGGCTGTTCCTCACCTTGTGGCTCAGGTTGCTGCGCCTCAGGCTGCGTCTTCGCGAGGTACCTGGCTGGTATCTCCACGTTGACGGTTGCGATGGCCTGTTTCATGAAGAACTCCACGAGTGAAGCGGGTTGCTTCGCCGCGAGGTCCCTCAGCGCCCTGTACTGGTCCAAGTCATGGACGAACCCGATGGACCCGTCGCCTCGTTTCCACTGGACTAGACGACCCGTTTGGATGAGCGCCGCCTCAGGGTCTTTGGTACAGTACAGGCTTGACCCGTCCAGTTTGTCGAAGAACGGTTTGGCAAGCGACGCCTGATAGTCTCCTATCAAACTACTGTCTCCCACGACTGTGAAGAAGTGGTAGCCGTTTGCGAAGTTCTTGTACACGATGTACAAGCAAGAGGTAGTTGGCTGTGATGTAGCCATGATGTTGCCCTGGACACCTTGGGACTTGGCGTTGTGGTGTCCGCACCTACGTCTGCAAGAGAGCTATGTTTCTTCTCCGCCGAACATGGGGGGTAGGGGCGCGCAGGCATCGAGCGTGGGGCCGCTGCGATTGGGACCCATCACATCCTCTACTGCATAGGTTGTCTACTGCGCATGTTGTTCCTTGCCAAGGCAGGGGGTCTATGAAGCGGTTCATTTATCCAGAAAAAAGTAGATATCAAAAAATTTGGCCAAAAAATTTTTATATTTCACCCATGAAAGCGTTGAAATATCTAATAGGTATGAAGAAAGGGGATGCTGTAAGGTTTGACCTTGCTGTGGTTGCCGCCTGCGTTATAGGTGCGGCGGTCATCATGGGTTTGTATAACCTATTTTCCTAGATCACCACCCCGTCCTGTATCTGGAAGGGATGTACTGTGAAGGACTTCTTGTCCTCATGGAGTTGTACTGTCGCGCCCCCTTGGGTCCACTGGTTCAGTACTCCTGTGTATCTGGGTTTGAGGTAGCATAAGCTGCCCACCGCCCAGGCTGAATGGATTTCGTCAGCCAGGTTGCGTGAGCTATCTGTCTGGTTCTTATGCCAGTGGCCAAAGATGATGTTCACTCCCACACGCATGCGGACCTGGCGGGCAATGTTTACTGTTCCAGATCTCAGACCTAGTTCATGTCCGTGGGCGATCCATAGTTTACCGAACTTGGCAACCTTCTGTTCTGGTACGTAGGTTATGTCCAGGTCTTGGAGTTGCATCAGGGTTGGGATGTCCATTCCGTATAGGTTGGCAAGCTCCTCGCATCTTCCTACTATGTAGGATTCCAATCTCTTTTCGTGGTTCCCATCCTTCCAGTATATCGGGATGTTTGGGAACATCTTGCGCAGGGACTTGAGGAAGGCGCGACCCACATCAATCTCGTCTTTCAGGTACCTGCCGTTGGGGGCATGTTCAAAGCGGCTGACGTTTTCCATGTCCATGACATCTCCGTTTAGATAGATACCGTCGACGTTGCGACGCTTGAATTCAGCGAAGCATGCCTGGACTGCGAAGCGGTCGTGGTATGGTAGATGGATGTCGTTGCAGATACCCAGGTTGGTCACACCTTGTATGGTATATGGTTCGTTGATCTCTGACCAGGACTGTGGGAAGTCGATGACTTCTCCTAAAGGATCTTCAAAGTCTGGTCCTTCAGTAAGGTCAGGTTCAAGCTGATACACTTTGGGAGCGACGAAAGCGTTCCTTGCGGTCTCGGTGTTCTGGATCACCATGCTTGCTATCTCATCCAGGTTGTCATCCTCCCAGTCTTCTATCTTTCCCGCGCGGCTGTGGACCACGTATTTCTCAACGGTATATACGCTGTGTTTTATATTGGGGTAGGTCTTTATGAATAGCTGCGCCATCTTGAAGGCGTTGACATTGGAGGTCACTCCAGCCGCATCGTTCTGTTTTACAAACTCGTGGACCAGATCCTTCAGACCTTTTTTCTTTCTTACCATCTTTAGAGGATTGCGCCGAAACGCTTTATGATGTTGCGTACCTGCCTGGGGGAAAGGCTGTTTATCAGATCATGCTCATTCTTCAGGACCAGTTCCTCACTGAGTTCTGGATATATGAAGTGGAGCGCCTCATGGAGAAGGGTGCTTATGATCTCGTCCCTGTAGTCAAGTTCTATTCGTTCTGTTTCCAAGTGGCAGTAACCTCTTGCAGCCTTGAGCTTCTTTACATGGAAGATGTTTGGCTTTTCCCTGAACAACTTGTAGAGCTTTCTTACGAATTGGTCCTTGTCTATTTTGGTTGTCTGGGCCATCGTGTTCATAACCAATATAAACAATCTTTTTGATTTATCAAACTTTTTGACTATATTATCCATATGTAATACATTGTATGTCTGTGAAAAACTATGAGCAATCAACAAATCAATCAAATGTGGGGGGCCATCAAGTGGATTCTTGGTGTGATCTCCGCGGTAGGATTCTATTTGGCTAGCTATACCTTCAGTAATTTCTCCAACAAACTCGATGAGGTACATGAATTTTCGACTACTGGCAGCTACCGCATCGATCGTTTGGAGAAGGATCAGGAGAACATGCGTGAGGATATCACGATCCTGTACAACCGTCCTGGTCAGTATCTCCAGCAGGGGAATCCGAACGCTCCTCTCCTACATCAGGGAAATTGAGAAAAAGTCATTATCTTTATCGAAACCAAACACTTATAAGAAAATGTCATTAGGAGATGTAAAAGGACCCAACGACGGTAAAGGGTCGAACTATAACTGGCAACTGCGCATGCTCCAGGTGGCATCCAAATGTTGCACCCCCGTTGTAACCCAGGCGGAGCGTAATGCCATTGTCAATCCTCCCATAGGAAAGCTGGTATACCAGACTGATGGAAGCGAAGGTCTATGGCTTTACAAATCAACTGGCTGGGTACAGGTTCAGACTTCATAAACAAACACGATGGGTATATCTAAAAAGAATCCCAAGAGTAACTTCAACTGGCAGAGTAGGATCCTTAAGAAGAAGGCCATCAACTGCGGTCAGTTGAACGAGCCTGTTGATTGCAATCTGTTTGGTCCCACGCTGCAAATTACGGGTAACAACATATGCAAGCCGTCAGTTTCCCCCACCGCTCAGACCGTTTGCGTTTTCAATACGCAACCTGGTCAGGCCGCTACCACTTCATATGAATGGTATGAGGGTGGTCCAGGCGGACCTTTGTATTACAACAGTTATGGGGGTGCATCATGCATAGAGTTCACCGTTCCACAACAGGTTCTTGGAACCACAACGTTCTGGATCGTAGTCACAAACGATCTTGGATGCAAGGTGGAACAGTATTTGGATATATATGTCACAAATGTTCCTGAGTTCAGCAGTGTAAGCGTAAGCCCTACTGATCCTTGCGTACCTAATGTACTCAATCCACTTGGGCAGGAAAGCAATGGTGAGATAACAATCACCGTTACAAACCCTGATCCAAACGCTTTGGAGTATTCTTATACTATAGCTAGATCACCTTATTCATCAACCACTGTTGATCCTGGAACGGTTTTTTCATGGACGGATTTGTGTTATGGTACTTATGATGTCACAGTCACCGTATACAGACTTATAGATGGAGTGTCTACACCCATGTGTTCCTCGTCCAAAAGGGTTTTCATTGGTGATCTCATACTTGATTGGGACAACATAGCAAACGTACCTGTTGCTGATCCAAATGATGTTTCCCAATGGAACGCATGGTTTTTTGGTGGTGGTTTCAATTTTACATCAGTCTCTGTAGTAGGCAGCACTGTTTATCTGAATGGTTCTATAGGTTATAACTTCAGCTCGTTTAACTGGGCTAACAATGTTAATATCGTAGCAATAATTGATCAAGCTGGTTATGTTAATAATGTTGAGAATCTCGCATTTTCAGGTTGTACATCCCTTTTGCTTTTGGATTTGCTAAGACCAAGTCAGATAGGTAGTCAGGCTTGTATTGGTAATACTTCTTTGACAGATGTTTATTTTAGGAAATTAGGACCTACTATATTTGATAATGCGTTTGACGGCTGTGTCTCTTTGAATACCCTTTACATACCTGAGGCAGATCTTTCCTTAGGAACCAACGTATTCATTAATGTCATAGGAAGTACAATTGCTGTTACAGCCAGTTCCGTATATCAATCTCCTTTGGAAGCAAATCTTGCCTATCTTAATGCAAACAATACTGTAACCTTCACCTGGGTATGACGTTAGCAAACTTCAATAGCAATTTCAATTGGCAGCTGCGCATGTTAAAAGAGGCGGCGGAATGTTGCGGCATCGTACCAGATCTTCCTCCTGCGCCACCTCCTCCACTAGGAGACTGTTACTGGTATGTGCAGGTTAATGATCCTTATTGTATTGGATTTGGCTTCCAGAGTCAGGATTGGGAGTTAAATGGTTTGCCTTTTCCAGTTGGTTGGAACAATCTGATGATTGCTCCTCCTTATGGTACTGTTGGAAACGGAGTATTAATGTCGGATCCTTTGACTGTATGTGGACCTTTCAATTTTTCCAGTTATTACATGTGGACTATTGTCCCTTCCACAACATTGACTCTTCCTGCGTTGACTGGCTTTGATTCACTTGGTACTCCTATTACTTATTTCATGAATGGGGGTATATGCGACAGGAAATGCTATCAAGGTACGGTAAGCCTTGGTAAAACAGGAAGCCCTATTGTATTTGGAATAAACACAGCGGAATTGAACGCCAGTGATTACAGCATTTTAGTTGATCTGACTAGCCCTACCGTGGATACAGATTTTACGGCAGCCCTTGGTCAATATTATCCTTCACCTCCTATGACTGTGACTGTGACTGGTGGACCTCTTCCAGGTGATATCAACATAAGGATTGATGGGCTATACAGTACATCTGCAATAATAACTGTGTACATGGATGATGGAAATTCGTGGCCACTTAATCAAGTACCATGCTTGTAAACAATGACAACTGCGGAACACCAGCTCAGAACCTCGCATACGAATCAACCAGTTGTTTCTATGCGAACGGTCGCGATCTGAAGAACGTAACCAATGTAGGCATTGGTGGAATAGGCGTATTCAACGGTAAGTTCAATGACATAGCTGGTCTGCGTAATCTGAATTACGCGGATGCCAGTATGAACATATCCCTTGATACGGTCAACAGGTTGCTCAACTTCAAGGTGAACATCAGCGCCACACCTGGGAATACCATAACTTTGAATCCAGACGGACTTTACTCGGCAGGCGGAGGCGGTGGGGCAGTCGACATACTAAGTCCGTTCTTATTGATGGGAGGTTAATATGGCAATAACATACAAGATACTAGGACAAGACGCTCCAATTGCCACAACTGAGGTGGATCTTTACACGGTTCCTGCTGCTACACAAACAGTGGCAAGTAGCGTCACAATAACCAATCGTGGCTCAACTGTGGCCACATTCAGAGTAGCGGTGGTACAGGGAGGCGGTGTTACAGGTCCAAGACATTATCTTTACTATGAACTTCCTCTTGCAGGATATGATACGTTCATAGCTACGATAGGTGTGACAATGGATACAAATGACGTAGTCAGGGCTTACGCCTCATCAGCTGATTTAACATTCCAATTATTTGGATCAGAAATAACATAATGCAAGGATACGCAGGATACAATATAATGGATAGTGCTGTCACGATTAAGGACAGTGCTAACTTGGACGCATTCTCAAGATTGAGGATCAGTCAGGCTACAGCCTTGTTTGCCGCCCAGTTCACATATGACTTGGCGCCTTTGCTGTATGAACAGATTACAGGTGGAACGGGGGCTTCGATAGCCCATGATACCACCAATAGAATGGCCACCATGACATTCAGTTCCACTCCTACAGGTGGGAAATGTTACATGCAGACGTTTGAATATCTGCCTTATCAGCCAGGAAAGTCCCAACTTATCTTCCTTACATTCAACATGATCGCGGCTGTCGCCAATACGTTGAAGTTTGCAGGATATTCAGACGGAGTCAATGGTATAGAGTTCCAATTGGATGGGACCACAAAACAATTCAAGGTTTATTCCGCATCAAGTCTTGGAAATGAAACTGTCACCCAGACAAACTGGAACATAGACAAACTTGATGGTACTGGCGCAAGCGGTATCAGCTTGGATATAACCAAGACTCAGATCCTCATCATAGATCTTCAAGCCTTGTATGTGGGACGGGTAAGGGTTGGATTTGACATAGGTGGTCAGGTGGTGTACGCGCATGAGTTCCTTCATGCCAACTTGGTCATATACCCGTATATACAGTCGGCAAACCTTCCCATA
>Ga0208784_1000174_pt1 | contig 33172 bp, 44 predicted proteins | sample DEB19_08_DNA_FD_184531 | JGI IMG/M metagenome (GOLD analysis project Ga0208784, IMG submission 184531) | Aqueous microbial communities from the Delaware River and Bay under freshwater to marine salinity gradient to study organic matter... | ecosystem: Environmental > Aquatic > Marine > Coastal ... | reverse complement strand
TACAAACCTACAGGTCTATCCGCAGGCAGACGGCCACAGCGATGTGGTGGTTCGCGTGGACTACCAAGTCGGCGTCCTCAAGGATGTCGTGGAACTCGCCCCGCCGAGTGGCAACTTCATCCCCTTTGCTGACCTGACCGAAGACAAGGTTTTGGGCTGGGTCTGGGCGGCAGTAGACAAGGCTGCGGTGGAGGAGCGCGCTACCCGAGAGGCGCAAGAATTGGCGCGCAAGCTGGCCGTCCTCGAGAAGGATGGCAAGGAGCCGAGCGCGGTTCCGATGGGTACTCCTTGGACTGGTGGCTGAAATGGCTGATTCACGCGCGAGCGAGGTTCTCGAGGGTTACGATCGGCTGAAAGGCAGCCGTGGTACTTGGGAGCAGCATTGGCAGGAAGTTGCCGAGCGCGTGTGGCCGTCAATGGCTGAGATGACCGGCTGGCGTACTCCCGGCGAGAAGCGATCAGAGAAGATCTTTGACTCGACTGCACAGCGCGCCCTGCCTCGGTTTGCGGCGGCGATGGACTCGATGCTGACTCCGGCGACTCAGGTCTGGCACGGATTGCATACCGGCATCCCTGAACTTGATGAAAACGTCGCCGTGCAGCGATGGTGCGATTCTCTGCGCGACATCCTGTTCCGTCAGCGATATGCGCCGACCGCTAACTTTGCGAGTCAGGCATTCGAGTGCTACATGAGCCTCGGCGCGTTCGGCACCTCTGCGCTGTTCATTGACGAGATCCCCGGCGTGACGCTGCGTTACCGCGCGATCGCGCTCTCTGAGATTGTGGTTGACCTCGACCATACGGGTCGGGTTGATACGGTTTATCGATGTTTCCAGCTCACGGCACGGCAGGCGATGCAGGTGCCGGGTTGGAAAGACAAACTCCCTCGCGGCATCAAGTCGGCAGCGGAATCCCGCGCCAATGACATGTTTGAGTTTGTGCATTGCGTGAAGCCAAACATGGACTACAGGTCTGGCCGAGCTGGGCCGGAGGGCATGGCCTACCAGTCGCGGTATGTCGCGCGCGAGGGCAACGTGTTACTCGCTGACGGCGGCTACCGGACAATGCCGTATGCGGTCGGTCGATATGTGACCGGGCCTCGAGAGATTTATGGGCGGTCTCCAGCGATGGAGGCTTTAGCGGATATTAAGTCTCTGCAAGAGATGGAAAAGACCATGCTCCGTATGGCGCACCGCATGGTCGACCCGCCGCTCATCCTCACGGAGGAGGGGGCGTTAAACGCCTTCTCCGTGCGCCCTAATGCATTGAACTACGGCTACCTCCGCGAGGACGGTACTCCGTTGGTGCAGCCGTTACAGGCTGGCGGGAACCTGCCGATCGGCATCGAGATGTCGGATCAGAAGCGCAAGGCGGTGAACGATTCGTTCCTTGTGACGCTGTTCCAGATACTTGTCGAGAACCCGCGGGTGATGACCGCGACCGAAGTATTGCAGCGCGCACAGGAGAAGGGCGCTCTGCTTGGGCCGACGATGGGCCGCCAGCAGTCCGAGTTTCTCGGCCCGATCATCGAGCGCGAGCTTGATCTACTGTCGCGGTCTGGCACTTTGCCGCCGCCGCCTCCGCAGCTCATGGACTACGTCATGGGTGGTGGTGAGGTGCTGCCGAAGTATACCGGCCCGCTCGCGAGACTGATGCGCGCTGAAGAAGCGGCCGGCATCCTGAGAACGATTGAGGCGATCCTGCCTGTAGCGCAGGCGTCTGGCGATATGGCCGTACTGCGCCGCATCAATGCGGATCAGGCTGTAAAAGTGATTGCCGAAGCCAACAATGTCCCGGCGAAGGCGCTGCGTACCGACGAGGAGCTCGAGGCGATGGACGCCGCGCAGCAGCAGGCCGCGCAGATGCAACAGCTCCTTGCGGCGGCTCCGATCGCTGGACAGGCAGCAGAGAGATTCGCGAGGGCAGAGCAGATTGCCGCCTCCGCACCCAGACGCGAAGTTCTAGGAATCTAAGTCATGGCAAGCGATGAAGTTCTAGCAGTCCGGTTGGATCTGCTGCAAGAGGATGTAGGCGAAATCAAGACTGCTCTCGGCAAACTCTCCGACGCGATTACCAAACTTGCGCTGGTTGAGCAGAGCCAGTTGCAGACCGCTGACGCACTTGAGCGCGCATTCAAAGCGATTGAGCGAGTTGAATACCGGCTCGAGAAACTTGAAGAAGCCAGCACCAAGAACAGCGAATCATCGAAGTGGGTTGACCGGGCTGCCGGTGCTGTATTGACCGCAATCGTTGCCGCGGCCCTGAAGGCGATCGGGGTGTTCTGATGGACATGTTCGAGATGTTTACTCGAGCGTGGCCGATGATCCTTGCGCTGATTACTCTCATCATCGTGCTATCAAAACTCGATCTGCGAGTGGCGGTGCTTGAGGAAAAGGTTAAGGCGCTGTTCGACCTGATCAACAAGAAGTCTGACAAATGAACATGCAAAAGATCGTTGATATGCTGTTCCCGGTATTGCTGGCCGCAGTCGGCTGGCTACTGAGCGAGATCGCATCATTCCAGAATCGACTGATTGAGATTGAAAGCAAGATGCCAATCTTGATTACGGACGACGGAACACCTACGGATAGCCCGATCAGCGCAGCCCGTAGACAACAACTAAAAGACGATCTGATGGACGACATCCATGATCTTCAGGTGCGCGTGAAACTGATGGAGGAAAGGCAGAAATGATGACGATGATTTCGACCTTCCTGTCATTCCTTGCCGGCGGTCTGCCAAAGATCCTCCAGATCTTCCAAGACCGGCAGGACAAGAAGCATGAGCTTGCGCTGGTGGCCGCGCAGAAGGAGCGCGAACTCGCGCTTGCTGAAAAGGGCTTTATCGCGCAGGCCAGAGTCGAGGAGATCAAGCTCGAGCAGATCCAGACTCAAACCGCGGGTGAGGAGCGGCAGGCGCTCTACGCTCACGACATCGAGATCGGCAAAGGCGCAAGCCAATGGATGATCAATCTGCGCTCGTCTGTGCGCCCGGTCGTCACCTACATCTTTGTCCTTGAGCTGGTCGCGTTAAACGTGGCTGGAGTCTGGTATGCCTACACGACGGGCATCCCTTTTGCTGTGGCGATGGATAACGTATTCTCAGATGACGAGATGCTGATCCTGTCCTCGATCATTGCCTTTTGGTTTGGTAGTCAAGCATTCGCTAAAAAATGAGGGTATCCGACGCCGCCAAGGCGATGATCAAACATCACGAGGGTGTACGGATGCGCCCGTATCGGTGTCCGGCCCTGCTATGGACGGTCGGGGTCGGCCACGTTATAGACCCAAAACACACAAGCATTCCATTCAATGATCGCCGCAATTTACCGATACCCGATGGCTGGGATCGAATCCTCTCGGTGGGAGAGGTGGACGCTATCCTGTCTCAAGACCTTGCGCGGTTTGAGCGCGGCGTGGCCCGACTTTGCCCTGCTGCTCTTGGTGATCAAGGCATCTTCGATGCTCTGGTTTCCTTCAGTTTCAACGTGGGCCTCGGCAACCTGCAACGCTCTGGGTTGCGGATGAAAACCAATCGTGGCGAGTTTGAGGATGCGGCGCAGGAGTTCCTGAAATGGACAAAGGCCGGAGGAAAGGTTCTGCCGGGACTCGTAAAAAGAAGGCGCGACGAGATGGCGATGTTCCTGTCGTCCAGATCTACGAGGGCGCGTGGTACCGAATAAAGGGGTACACGCATACCGAATGCTGCGACTGTGCGCTGGTTCACCGCGAGGAGATTCGACTTGTCGATGGGCATCTCGAGTGGCGGGCCATGAGAGACGACAAGTTGACAAACAAACGCCGAAAGGAACTCGGCATCACTATCAAGAGGGTTTGAAATGAGTGTGCCGAGTTGCTCCGATGAGGAGTTCATACAGCTTTGGAGCCGACTAAAAAGCGGGGCTAAGGTTGCAGATCAGCTTGGAGTGTCGGTGCGATCCGCGCTTGCAAGGCGTCGACGTCTTGAGTTTGCTTATGGGATCGCACTTAACTCGGCCGTGTTCGATGAATCGAAGTCTCCATCAGATAAACGTGCCGCGCGACTTAACGAGCTCGCCGAGATACGGCAAAGGAAATACCACAAGGACATGCACAAGACGCTGACCGATGGCGTCGTTCTGGTGGCGAGCGATTGCCACTACTGGCCGCTGGTGGTGACGGCTGCGCATCAGGCGTTCTGTACGCTCGCGAAAAAACTCCAGCCGAAGATGATTGTGCTGAACGGCGACATCCTCGACGGCGCTCGCATCTCGCGTCACGCGCGGATCATGTGGGAGAAACAGCCAGAGCTGAAGGATGAGATCGGCGCGGTGCAGGACAGATGCGCCGAAATCGAGCGGGCGGGGAACGGCGCGACGCTGGTTCGCACGATCGGCAACCACGACGCCCGGTTTGAGAACTACCTATCTGGCCGTGCCGGTGAGTTTGAGGAAATGACCGGCATGACCTTGCTTGATTATCTCCCGCGATGGGAGGCGGGCTGGGCTCTGCATCTCAATGCGAACACGGACGGGTGGACGACGATCCGGCACAGGCCGGTGTCTGGCGGCGTTCACTCAGCCTACAACTCGACGCTGCGGTCTGGCGTTCACTACGTCCACGGACACCTGCATAAGCTGCAAGTGACGCCGTGGGCCGACTACCGTGGGCGTAGATACGGCGTAGATACAGGAACGATGGCCGACCCATACGGGCCGCAGTTTAACTACACCGAATCCGGCCCGGTGAACTGGGCGTCTGGGTTTGCGGTGCTGACGTTCAACAACGGCAGATTGCTCGAGCCCGAGGTTTGCGTAGTCCAAAACGGTGAAGCATGGTTCCGCGGCCAGAAAGTGTGATCTGGCAAGCGCCCGAGAAATGCCGCACCTGCGTGTGGTGTTGCCCGTGGAATGGTCAGGGCTACGGCTGCGCGCATGACACGGTCAATGGCTTGCTCGGCGGCGTGGTGCGCTGTGGCGGCAAATATCACAAGGAATGGCAGCCGTGGGTCATGCCAAACATTGAGGAGACTCCATGAGTATCAGCGCGATGATGCGGGCTCGGGTGCGTCAGGTCATGCACCGGACGCGAGCTTACAAGCGAATGTTCCTTGACCCGAAGAACAATGGCCTGTCTGAGGACGGGCAGATCGTACTCGCGCACCTCAAGCGGTTCGCAAAACTTAACAAACCACCTATATCACCGGGTGCCACAGGTGATCTATTTCAGATCGGTCGCATGGTCGGCCGGCAGGAAACGGTGCAGATGATTGTCGAGGCGCTGCACTTGGACGAACGAACCTTGACTAATTTGCAAGAGGACTACAGAGATGAGTGACGATCAAGGGTCTGCACCAGCAGGCAACCCGACTGCCCCGGCAGCGGCTCCAGCATGGTACGCGCCGGAAGGGCTCGATCAGAACACCACAAGCCAGCTTGGCGAACTGGTTAAGGCGAAGGGATGGAAGGGGCCGGCCGATGCGCTCCTGTCCTACCAGAACCTCGAGAAGGTCTTTGGCGCTGACAAGGCTGGCAGGACGATTCTTGCGCCGAAGTCAGACGACGACGCGGACGGCTGGAATGCCGTCTATAACCGCTTAGGAAGGCCGGAGAGCGCCGACAAGTACGAACTCCCTGTGCCGGAAGGGGACGACGGTTCGTTCGCCCAAGCAGTCGCTCCGGTGCTGCATGAGCTTGGTCTTACCGCCAAACAGGCCCGCGGGCTTGCCGAGTGGTGGAACGAAACATCAGGCAAGCGGATCGAAATGGAATCGGAAGGGTTCGCCGCTAGGTCTGAGGCTGAGTACAAGGAACTCCAGCGAGAGTGGGGCGCGGCCGCCAGTCAGAACGAGGAACTCGCCAAGCGGGCGGTGTTGAAGTTCAGCAAGGAGGCCGGCATCGACGATCAGGCGTTTGAGGCGATGGAGCAGGCGGTCGGCACCGCGAGACTGATGAAGCTCTTTCATGCGATCGGCTCGCAGTTTGCGGAAAGCGATTTCATCTCGAGCGACATGCCAGCGGCCGGGGCGATGAGTCCAGCGCAGGCGAAGAACAAGATCGCCGGAATGTTTGCCGACGAGGAGTTCATGGCTCGATACATGAACCAAGACGCGCGGGTGCGTCAGGGTGCGATCGAGGAGATGACTCGATTACATCAGATGGCCAATCCAGAACTGTTGCAGGAATAACTGCATAGCAGTACCATCCGAGTTGAGTGATTCTCCCATTAGACTAGCTGAATTGCCGGGAGGGAAACCTCCCGGTCTTTTAGGAGACAGGGCAAGTCGCGAGACCCCGCTGACAGTCGGAAAGACGGCCGCTCGGCTTGAGCGTATCAGGCAAGGATTCTGGCCCCGGTAACGGACAAGCCATCCGAGAACAGTATGTCATTTTGTTTTTGGAGGGCTAATCATGGCCGATAATATTGCAAGCGTTTATGCCGTACAGTACGGCACGAACATCTCGCTGCTGTTGCAGCAGAAGGGCTCCAAGCTGCGCGGTACCGTGCAGACTGGTTCGTACAAGGGCAAGCAGTCGGAAGTTGTGACGCAGTACGGTGCGACGAGCGCCCGTGCGGTCTCGACCCGCTACCAGCCGATCGTTCCGGTCAACACCCCGAACGACCGTCGCTGGGTGTTCCCCGAGGACTACGACTGGGCCGACCTGATCGATAGCTTCGACAAGCTCCGTCTCCTCGCTGACCCGCAGTCTGCCTACTCGCAGAACGGGCTCTACGCGATGGGCCGCGCTGTTGATGATGTGATCATCTCGGCGATGTTCGGCACCGCCAAGACTGGCGAGGCCGGCGGCACCAGCACGACGTTCCCGACCTCGACGCAGCAGGTTGCTGTGAACTACGCTGCCTCTGGCAACGTGGGTCTCACGGTCGACAAGCTCCGCGAGGCGCGCCGCATTCTGATGGAGAACGAGGTCGACCTCGATGCCGAGCCGGTGTATTGCGCCATCTCGGCTGAGCAGCACGACGATCTTCTCGGTCAGATTCAGGTGACCAGCGACGACTACAACACGGGCATGCCTGTGTTGCAGGACGGAAAGGTCTCGCGTTTCCTCGGCATCAACTTCGTTCACACGGAGCGTCTGCCGACCAGCTCGAACCACCGTCGTTGCCCGGTGTGGGTGCCGTCTGGCATGCACCTCGGTATGTGGAACGACATCATGTCCAATGTCACGCAGCGTCGCGATCTCTCCTCGCACCCGTATCAGGTTTACCTGATGGGTACGTTCGGTGCTACCCGCACCGAGGAGAAGAAGATCGTCGACATTCTCTGCGCGGAATAAGGGAGTAAACGAAAATGGCAGTTGTAGCAGTTAAGTCGACCCTTATCACCAACGCAGACGCGACGCCGGTTGTTTTCAACAGCCCGCGCGTTGACGGTGGCCCAGAACGAGTGGCAGTAGCGACGGCGGCGATCACCTCTGGTGATGACATTGCCTCGACCTACCGCATGTTCCGTGTGCCGTCGAATGCGGTGATGACGGATCTGAAGATCTATTCGCCGGATATTGGCACCACGACCATTGCTGACATTGGCCTCTATGCGGCTGATGGCGGCGCTGTGGTTGATGCGGACTTCTTTGCCTCGGCCGTGTCCCTCAAGGACGGCGCGCTGAACGGCACGGACGTTCTGCATGAGGCTGCGGTGTTCACGATCGCGAACTCCGGTAAGGAGCTGTGGAGCGCGCTTGCTCTCTCCAGCGACCCCGGCGTGTTCTACGATGTGACGCTGACTCTGACGGCGGCGGCTGACGCCACCGGCACGGTTAAGCTCCTCGGTCGATACACGGCGTAATGAATCGGGGCGGGTTGGGGATTCTCGGCCCGCCCCTTTCTTGACGGAGAGCCAACATGGCAGATCGTTTTTATGGAATTGACCGCGGCGAGCAGGGCGTTGCCAACGTGACCGAGGGCTCCAGCTCTACGGCTACGACCGACGTCGAAGTGCGCGTCGACCTCGCGGCAAACATGAGCAAGATGGAAGTGTTGCTCGCGCTTGAAGCGATCAAGGAAGCGATTACGCAGGACACTTGGCCTCCGGCCTAATAGCCGCGGGAGACGCCCGTGGCAAGTAGTGATGTCGTCATCGCTAACCTCGCGCTCACCAAGATTGGTGACCTGAGGATCACTAGCCTCTCGGACAATACAAAACCTGCCCGAGAGGTTAATGCTGTCTATTCGATGCTGCGCGATAAGTTGCAGCGTACCTATAACTGGCGGTTTTGCGTTAAAAGGGCGGTTCTGGCAGCAGAGGTCGATACCCCAGTTTTCGACTACAGCTACCAATATCCCGTACCGTCCGACTGTCTGCGGATCTTGCAGATCAACGCCTACTACCCAGCGCCGGATCTGTCCGATCTGATTAGTAGCGGTGGGCAAGAATATGTGCTCGAGGGCGGCAAGATTCTGACCCGATCTTCTGGCGCGCTGAACCTGCGATATCTTGCGCGCACGACAGACCCGACGAAGTTTGATACCTCGTTTGACGAAGCGTTTGCGTCATCGATCGCTTACAACGTGGCCGAGGCGCTGACGCAATCGGACGGAAAAAAGAACGCCGCGCTGCGTGACTACCGCATGGCGCTGATGGATGCGATCCGCGCCAATGCTATCGAAAACCCACCGGAGTCCATCGCCGACACGACTTGGCTGACTGTGAGGCTCTAAATGCCAAACGCTAATCCAGCCGTCGTCAATTTCAACGGTGGTGAAGTTGGGCCGATGATGAGCGGCCGCACCGATTTTGATAAGTACGCATCGAGCGCGTTCCGTATGCGGCGGTTTATCCCGACCGCGCAGGGGCCGGCAAAGCGTTGCCCCGGCACTAAGCATGTCTTGCAGGCGCTATACCCAGACAAAAAGGTCTGGCTGCAAAAGTTTGAGTTTGCATTCGATCAAGCATACGTCATCGAGTTTGGCGACCAGTATTGTCGGTTCTACACCGACCGCGGCGTTGTTCTTGAGGACGCGCTCGATGTCTCCAACATCACGCAAGCAAAGCCCGGCGTTATAACTTACGTTGGAACAGACCCGGCTAACGGCGATTGGATGTACGTCAGAGACGTACAGGGCATGTCACAGATCAATGGCCGTTACGTCAAGGTCACGAACATCAATACGGCTGCCAAGACGTTTGAGCTTTACAGCATCGAAGATGCCGCGATCGACACGACAAACTATGACGCTTACTTAGGGAACGGCGATATACAACGTGTATATACGATCGCCTCGCCCTACACCGAAGAAGATCTTTTCACGGCAGAAGGCACTTCCGCACTTTCGATCGCTCAGTCTGGTGACGTTCTCTATATCGGCTGCGAAGGTTACGCTCCGCGCACCCTGACCCGCAGCGGGAATACGAGCTGGGCCTTTGCCGAGTACGCACCGACTGATGGCCCGTTCCAGCGCGAACCTGACACCAAAGTAGACTTCACGCTCTCCGGCACGACAGGCTCGGTAACTGTAACGGCTGCGTCGCCGATCTTTACTGATGGAACAGGGATGCTGCTGCGCTTGCAGCCAATCAACATTACGACGACGCAATGGGAAACCGGAAAATCGATTACGACCGGAGACATTCGCAAGTCGAGTGGCAAGTATTACCAAGCACAAAACACGGCGACGACAGGAGCTGTGCGGCCGATCCATGAGGAAGGGCAAGATTACGACGGCAATACCGGCGTACTTTGGAAGTTCCTGCACCCCGGCTATGTGGTACTAAAGATCACCGGAGTCACCAGCACGACGGTAGTGACTGCCGACATCATTGGCCCCGGCGTTGCCCCAAGCGAATTGCTTTCTGCGACGTCCTGCGCGTACCGCATTGGCGCGTGGGGAAGCGGCCTTGGCGGCTCATTCCCATACAAGGTTTGTTTCTGGCGCGATCGGCTGTTTTGGGCCGGCGGGCAGAACGTCTACGGTTCCGTGGCCGGCGACTACAGCTCTCATGCGCCTGACACGATGGGCGAGATCCTTGCTGACAATGCGCTCAATCTCACGATCGCGATCGGCAACGTCGACAAGATCCGCTGGCTGCGACCGGGCAATGCGTTGATCGCAGGCACGGCAGGCGCTGAGATTGCAATCCGCGAGAACATTACGACCGCCGCGCTTGGGCCTGAGAATGTGAAGTTTGATCTGCAATCGGCAGAGGGTTCAATGGAGCTCGAGCCGGTACTAGTCGAGGACGCGATTCTGTTTGCTCGAGTAGGCGGGCGCAGAATTATGGAGCTGCGGTTCGACATCCAAGCTGATGCGTGGGTGCCGCGGGATATGAGTGTGCTTTATCCCGAGATCACTAAATCCGGCATCATCGACATGGAATTCCAAAAGGAGCCGGACGACATTATCTGGTGCGTTCTCGGCGACGGTCGATTGATTGGCCTGACCTACGATCGCGAGCAAAACATCTACGGTTGGCACCAGCATCCAATCGGCGGCCTTAATTCCAAAGTCGAAGCGGTGCAGGTTATTCCCGGCCCTGACGGCGATGTGGACGATGTATGGCTGGTTGTATCCCGTACGATACAGGGCGAAGTAGCCTATGAGCTTGGTACCGAAGCGGGAGAGGATTTGGTTACGGAAGGCGAGAATCAACTCGTCACCGAAGCCGATGTGCAGTTCACGCAGAGATCAGTTGAATATCTTGCACAGTCTCTTGAGGACGGAGATGACATCCAAGGCGCGGTGTATTTGGATTCAGCTTTGGAATACAACTCCCCGATATTTGCAGATCTGTTTCTAAATATCGGCGGCGCTGGGGATGTTTTGCTTGAAGGCGGCGAGAAGGTACTTCTTGAAAATAACAACGGCATTGAAATCGAAGGCGATATTACCGCGACAGTAACATCGTCTTTTGAAATCGTGACCGAAGCAGACGAATTCTTGCAGACTGAAGATGGCGATGATTTTGTCATCAACGACCCGATATTCTTGCCAACAGACGTTGGCCGAGAGATTGTGTATCGGTATTACGATTCAAGCCTCGAGCTGTGGCGCAGCGCAAGAGCTGAGATCGTCGGCTATGTCACTCAAGATTTGGTTTACATCAAGATATTGTCTGCGTTCCCAAGCAACGACATTGCCTCCGGCACATGGCGTTTGACGTCTAGCACTTTGCGCGGGCTTTACCATCTCGAGGGCGAGACGGTTTCTGCGCTCGCAGACGGAGCGGAGGTGACTGGGCTTCTAGTGATTGACGGCACGGTGACGCTGCCGACTCCGGCATCTCGGGCGGTGGTTGGATTGCCGTATACGTCGATTCTGGCGACTCAGAGAATCGATGCAGGCGCGTCCATAGGTACGGCGCAGTCCAAGACCAAGCGCATCCACAAGCTCGGCTTCAGGCTTTACAACAGCCTCGGCGGCAAGTTTGGGCCGAGCGCGACGAATCTTGATTACATTCCATACCGCACGGGCAACGACTTCATGGACGAGGTGCCGCCGACATTGACTGGCGATACCGACGTTCTAGCGTTCCCCGGCGGTTACGAGACGGACGGAAGGATCTGGGTGGTTGCGGATCAGCCGCTGCCGCTCACGGTGGTGGCTTTGTATCCAGAGCTTGAAACGGCGGGCTAATGCTCGAGGTGGTCAAGTTCAAGCCGGAGCATCTCGACGAACTGAGGTTGCAACCGGCGCAGGAGTATCTGGCGGCGTTTGTAGGCCGGCCGGGATACGGGCAGGAGCTGGTAGATGCCGGCCCCTGCTATACCGCTCGGCGGGACGGCAGGATCATCTGTTGCGCCGGGGTGGTGGAGTTGTGGAAGGGCAGGGCGTCCGCATGGGCGCTGCTGTCTTGGGACGCGGGCAGAAGCATGAAGCCGCTGCACCGCGAGGTTGAGAGGTTTTTGGATCGCTGCGGTATTCGCAGGATAGAGGCGTATGTGTATCCGACCTTTGAGCCGGGACACAGATGGGCGAGAATGCTCGGGTTTGAGCAGGAAGGGTTGATGCGAGCGTTCGGCCACGACGGCAGCGATATGGTCATGTATTCGAGGGTGATGTAATGGCACAAGCAATTCCGTTTATCGCAGCCGCAGCATCTGCGGCGTCATCCTTGATGGCGACTGGACAAGCGCGACAAGTCGGCGCGGCACAAGCGAAACTGCTTGAGACTCAGGCTGGTGTTGCCCGACAACAGGCAGGGCTTGAGACTGAGGCACTTAGTCGCGAGACCCGCCGCCAGTTCGGTGAATTGCGAGCCGCCGGAGCGCAGGCTGGACTTGTGGACTCGGTGACGTTCGGAGATGTCTACAAGCAGGCCGCGACCGCGGCAGAACTGGACGCGCTTTCTCTGGCGTATCAAGGCGAGACTGAAGCGCAGAGTCTATTGAGCGAGGCACGGATCACCCGCGCATCCCGGCCGTCATGGGTGCAGGGCATCTTGCAGGCTGCTGGCGCTGGGCTTGGCACTTACGCCGCCGCTGGCGGTCAGTTCCCAAGCGGACGCGCAAGCACAAAATTCACGCCAAAAGTAAGCGGCCCAACGGCGGTAACCCGACGTTCTATGGCACCGACCTCATTACTGCCACAAGGCGGTCGCGTAAACGCATAGGTGATTCATGGCTAAGCTCGAGTTCTACAGACAGCAGGTTGTCCCGCGCATCTCCACGCCGAGTGGCCGCGGGCTTGCTGCTGTCGGCACTCAGGCTGCGGACACCGCGGAGGCGATCGCTCGAGGGGCAGTTGCAGCCGGAAAGTTAATCGGCGAGCGGAACCGGGAGATTGAGAAGCGAAAAGAAGATGAGGCTGCGATCGATGCATCTTCGCGCGCCATCAGCATCAAATCTCGGTGGCTTGAAAAGTCTAGACAGCTTGAGCAGGAAGCCCTTGCCAAACCTGACGAACTTGATGACTACACCAACCGCGCTCTAAATGCCTATCGCGAGATTGCAGACGATGAGGTAAATCAGGCCAAGTCTGACCGCGCCCGCGCATGGCTGCGCGAGCAAGCTGATTCGTTTGGCCTCAATGTGCAGGATGGTTCTCTGCGCTGGCAGGCTAATGCCAAGGTAGACCGCGACATAACTAAGGCAGAGCAATCATTTGAGTCTGGTCGCCTTATCGTCTCTGCCAAACCGCAAGATTATGAAGCGGTCAAGAAAGATGTCGGGCTCCAATTCGCCATTCTTCCAGTAGATAAACGGGAAAAAGCGTGGGCCAAGGCACGAAGCAATCTGGCTCTTGATGCCGCGCTTTCATCGATGCGCGCAAATCCGGCTGCGATTCAGAAAGAATTGAAAGCAGAGCCCGGTAAGTCGACATTCGCATTTATCAATGATCTTGATCAGGATGATCGCAATCGACTGAGCGCGCAGACGGAAGCTGAACTTGAGCAGATCAAACGAGAGCAGGAGCGTCGCAGAGCAGAACTGCGTGACGTTCTGCGAGACGATGTTGCAAACCAGACTGCTTTGATGAGCATCGGCGTCGTTCCGCAAAATCCGATTCCGCGGTCGAGATTTATCGCTGCCGGCATGGGCGACGACTACGATAGTTATTCGGAAACATTAAAACTTGCTCCGATGATGAACTCGCTTGCCAATATGAACCGGCAAAGCGCGATCGCCAAGATTGAAAGTCTAAAACCAAAGACCGAGAAAGGCGCAGCCGATGCGGTCAAGCGATACGATTTTGCGTTAAGAAACTACACAAACATCGTCAAACAGCAAGAAGACGATCCCGGCGCATTCCTAATCCAGAACTCACCGTCTCTGCGCTCTGCATACGAAGCAATCGGTTCTGCTCAGACGCCAGAAGCCGCTATGTCTGCCGCCCAGAATTACGGCAGACTGGCCGTGACTGAAGCGAGAAACATCGGCATTCAGAATCCTGCAATCCTGCCGAAGAATGTTGCCGACGACATCGTTGCTAGAGTCTATGGCCGATCGCAGGACGATAAGTCTCTGGTTGGTTCCGCGGTCATCCTTGCCGAACGACAGAAGTGGGGCAAGTATTGGCCGAACGTGTTTGCTCAGGTTGCTAAAGAGCTGCCGGGATCGGCTGCGGTGATTGGCGCTGGAATGCGCCAGAAACCTGCGGATCGGTTAATTGAGTTGTCTGCGCTTTCCGAAAAAGATCTCAATGCTTTATTGCCCTCAGGCAAAGCGCCTAAAGACGTTAGAGACAAAGTCAACGACGTTATGACCGACGTATTCGCCTCGTTCCAAGGGCAGAGCGGCGACGGATCAATGATCGCAATGCTTGAAGATGCGGCGTATCGGCTTGCGGTCGATTACGTCAGAGCCGGAAAAAGCGTCAACGATGCAGCCGATCTTGCGTATTCCGAGGTTGTTGGCGAGCGGTACGTCTTTGCGGAAATTGAGGACAGCATGATTCGCGTCCCAAGACAGAGCGCGATGGCAAATCGCGTCTTGCGAGAAGGGCTGACAATAGCCAGAAACAATGCCGTAAAAGATCTTGGGTATAGCAGAATTCGAGATGCGTACTGGCAGACGTTGCCAAGCGATGACCGCGTTGCTTTGATGTACGACAGGGAGCCCGTGCTTGATAAGAGCGGCAATCCAGTCATTTATACATGGGAGCAGTTGCGGAACATGCCTGAGACCTTGAAGGAAAAAATTAGGCGTGAACCGGGAACCCCCGTGCGAGGGCTTCAATGAGCTTTGACGGCCTGCTTTCTCTCCGTAAGCCATACGAGCGGCAAGTCGAAGTTCGTGAGCCAACGCTGGGCGAGGAACTTATTGAGGTTGGTCGCGAAGCATTTGAATTTAGCCCAACGCAATCCATTGTTAGGGGGCTTGAGCTTTCAGAGGCGCGCAAAACCGGAAACATCCTGTCAGCAGAAAGCGCAAGAGCGCAGCTCGGATCGGCGGGGCTCCGCGAACAACTGACTGTTCCTGATCAGGGCATTACCCAAGAGGCGCTCGACATACTTATCCGTCGCAAGCGGATTGAGAATAGACGCGCCGAGTTGTATTCCAGAAGCCCCAGCGGGTTTGGCCGCGGAACTGCGAAAGTGGCCGCGAGTCTCGGCTATTCACTTTTTGACCCAATCAATATCGCAACGGCGTTCGTGCCGGTAGTCAGTCAAGCGAAGTATGCGGCCATGCTCCGAGCGCAAGCCGGGCTGTTAGGCCGCACTGGGGTTCGAGCTGGCGTCGGTTTCGTCGAAGGCGCTGCCGGCGCTGCGTTGGTTGAGCCGCTTATCCTAAGCACGGCCCAAGCCGAACAGGCCGAATACGACGGCGTCGACTCCCTGCTTAATATCGCATTTGGAGGCGTTTTGGGCGGCGGTCTCCATGCCGTGGGCGGGGCAGGGTATGAAGCCGTCCGTCGCCTCAGAGGGCTTGAGGCGCTGCCTCCGCGCAATGATGTCGATGCTGCCGTCCAGCAGGCCATTATTGAGTCACGGGAAACGCTGCCGGCGGCTCCCGATGTACCGCCTCCAGTTCGCGTTGAGACTACCAAACGGTTTGAGCCGACGACTGTCCAGCCTGTGGACGCCTACACCGAGTCGGCCCAAAAGATCCTGAAAGAACTGAACAGCATTTACGACCTTGACCCGAATAACTCCAAGCAGGTGTCAATCGCAACCGGCGAGAAAGCGGTATCGATTACCGAGTTTATTCGCCGAACCGGGGGCATCATCGATCAGGGGGGTGAACTGGCTGCGCGCGACGTCAATAACAAGACTGCGCCGGGGCTGGTTCGTAGAGATACGCCAGAAAACCGGCAAACCTCTGGCATGGACTCGGTTCGCGAGCGATTGTTTGAAGCCGGTTATTTCCCTGACAAAGCCGATTACAACAACATCACCGATTCCGAGATTTTTGATGCGCTGATGGAGGACATTGGCGGCAACAAGATCTGGCAAGGATCAGTACGCAACAAACTCTCTAGTTTCATTTATGGCCGCGATTACATCTCCCGAATGGAAGCCGAGGGGTTTAGCCGGGATATGTCTGTGGCGCAGATCGCCGATCGCCTGCGGTCTATGGATGACGAGGCGCGCGCCGAGTTTGATGTTGCCCGTGAAATTGACCCCGAGACTCTGCGCGAGTACGAGGCGTTTGCGGAACGACTCAATGCCGAGAACGCGGCTGCCAATGTCGCCGAATCGCTAAATCCTGCAACTCGCCGTGCCGCACTTGAGACTGGCGTCGCGCAAGCTATGGACGCTCGGAATATCAACGTCGACCCAATCGTCGAGCTTGATCCGTCACTTGCCCGCGGTGGCCCAGACTTCCCAATCCAGTCTGCCCGCAATGCCGCGGTCGAAAACTTCCGTCCTGATCAGGCTGCATTGGTGGACTTTGAAGCGGCCGCTGAGACGCCAGATCCGAGTCGTGTCCCGATGCTGGATGCCGCCGATGCCGCGCTTGCCGATGCTCGAGCGGCTGCTGACGAGGCTGTCAATGCGGTAAACGCCGAGGGCGAATTCCGTCGCAGCCTGATGGTGCAAGAAGAGCCACAGCAGTACGGCGACGTTCCGGTTACTGTGGACAATGTCGCCAACGTCGAGGCGGCCTTTGAGCTTGCTCGCAGCAAAGAGTTCCCAAACAACCGTTCTTTCAAGAAGGAAATTCAAGACGCGGTTAATGCTGCCGCGGGCGATGCCGGTGTTGACCTCGCGGAAATGACTCCAGAGGTTGAGCGGTATCTGATCCGCATGGCCGTGCGCGAGGCGCGTGTTGCTTTACGCGACAATGCGAACGCGGTCGGCTGGTACAACGAGAAGGTTACCAAGGCGCTCCGCATCATCTCGCTGATTCATCCCGAGATCCTTAAGAGCCGAGAGGATAGGTTTGCGTTTACTTGGGCGCTGGCCGTTACGTCAAACGGGCTGAAGGTTGACAAGAATTTCGAGCTTGCGATGCGGGCATATGAGGCATGGAAAAAGACAGGCCGCATGCCAACAGATATAGGCATTGGCACAGCCTCTGGCGCTATTAACGACTCTCTCGAGCTTTACAACGTGATGCTCAAGCAGCATGGATTCGATGCGCTTGAGAACTTCATGCGGTCGAAAGATACAGTTAAAAACATCAATGCATTCTCTGGGCTTGAGGTTGGCGGCGAAAACCTTTCGACCCAAGTCTACGGCTCGGCCATTCTTGGCCCGAAGATCGGCAACGGATTCTTTTCAAACCTGTACGGCAACTTTGAGCAGCTCACAATCGACCGCTGGCTCATGCGTACATGGGGCCGGTGGACTGGAACGCTCATCGAGGAAAACCCGGCGCAGGTTGCCGCCAAGAAAAAGTCCCTTGTTTCACTTGTCAAACTGCTAGACAAGGATCAGCGCAAGGCGCTTGAAGGCATACTCGGCAAGAAGATTGCTCTGGGGCGGCCAGATGAAATTGCTTTTGCGATTGCTAAGGCTAGCACCAAAAAGCCAAACAGGGCGGCTATCAACCAGATCGGCGTTGGATTTTCCGAAGAGACATTGGGCTCGATTGTCGGCGCTTTGAAGAAAGGCAAGGTTAGAGTTGGGTTAGGCGATGAGATTCGCAAAACCGGCAACGCACTCGCTAAATACCTCGACGGACAAAAGGAAGCCCCGTCCGGCCCGCCAGAGCGCGGCCGTCTCCGCAAGGTCTTTGGCGTAGCCCTCGAGCAGTTACAGAAAGACAATCCAGAGTTAACAATGGCTGACATGCAAGCCTTGCTCTGGTATCCTGAGAAAAGGTTATATGATGCAGCGGGTGCAGCAGATGAAGCAGTCGAAGCCGGATATGCAGACGATGCAGCTCCAGACTACGCCAATGCAGCAGCCAAGCTCGCCGAAGGACGAGGAATCTCCAGAGATCGAATCGACGGAGCCACTCGAGCAGTTGATGAAGAGCTACAGGCCGAGCAACGCGCAAGACGAACAGGACGAGCTGGTAAGCGAATTTCTAAATCAGAAGCGTTCACAGTAAATGAGCAGCTCCAACTGTATCTCGATCTCGGGCCAGTTCCGACTCAAAGCGGCCCGCGAGCTGTCGCAGCCCAGCGCGCCGCAGTCAAAGCGGTGGATGATCTACGATCCTCCTCCGACCTACTTGCACTCTCCTTGTCGCGTGATTTCGCTGAAAGACAGAGAGCTTCCCTTGTCGGGCAAAAAGTAACCTCGACAGAAGACTTTGCCACACTCGCTCAGGTCTACCGCGATCCGCGGTTTGAGACATTGCGATATGTCTTTACTGACGAAAACGGAAACATCGTTGGGCAGATAGGGGCAACATCTCGGCTGCCGGCCGCCGCCGCTGGATGGATAGGGCCAGAGGCCACCGACTTCTTAAACGAGCTTATCGACCGTGCATACGGGATCGGCGCGCGCGGCGTTTATCTTTTGCATAATCATCCAAGCGAGATCGCCAGACCAAGCTCGGCTGATATTGAGTTCACCACAAACGTCGCCAAGTTCTTCAAGAGACGCGGGATGGAGTTCCGCGATCATGTGATTATCGATACCAATGAGTATTCCGTAATCAAGGCAGACGGAGCGTCCGAGACAATCAAGAAAGATTTTGGACAGCCGAGTTTGCTGCGCCTCAAGAAAATGGCGGCCATGCCAATTCGCAACTCCGAAAACCTTGCCGGCCTTGCTCGAGAACTAAAGTTCGACAATAAGTCCACGGTGCTGATTGCGACGAATAATAGGTACATCGTCCAAAACATCGTTGAAGTACCGCAAGAAAAAATCATGTCTTACGGCAACACTCCGCAAGGCAAAGCTAGTGCAATGTTTGCCTTGCGTAAGTTCGCGCTGACAAGTGATTCATCGTTTATTTTCGCGGTGACCAAAGACCATGCGTCGGCTCAGGCGATGCGTAACGTGGCGCTTGACACAATTTTCATCGACGAGAGCGGTCGCGCAATTTCTGTTGGCGCAAAACAAGATCGTGGTGGGCGGATCATTCCGCGAGACCGACGAGCCAGAATTTCGCCGGAAACCAGCGAAGCGTTCTTGCCATTACGCGATCTTGATGCTGCCGAAGCCATGCGCCAGAAAGCCGTGTTTGAGGAAGGCATGGCATACAACGCTGGCGACACGAAAGAACAGATGCGCCCGTTCGATGACGCGATCGCCCGCGCAGACGTTTACGCTCAGGCCGTGCGCGCTGCCGCCGACAGGATCGGCAACAACGCCGCCGCGCGAAGTGCAATGCAAGCGGCATCTAAAGGCCAGCTCACGGCGATGGAGATCGACACGCTTCTGGCTCGGCTGAAGGATGAAAACACCCGCGTTCGCTCTACACTCAAGAAAGCGCAGGAGCAGTTCACGGCCGCCGACAAGATCGACTCGCTCGAGGGCGATGCGACCCGCGCAGCAAACTCGCTCGCCAATAACATCAAGCTCGATGCCACGATCGCAGCCCGCAATGCTGCGCTCAGTCTCGCGGCGCGCACCAAAGCGGTCGGTCGCATCCTGACTCAGTTTGCAGACAACCCGTCCGAGGGTCTGCTTTCTCTGCTCGGCGGTTCGTCGTTCGCTCGGTTCGGCTCCAAAGACTCGGCGTTCCATTGGCAGCGCACATACTTCACTCGTTGGACTAAGGGCATGCTCGCCGAGATGGAGCAAGAGGGTCTTGTCGAAGGGTTTGCAAGCGATGCTTACTCTCGCGATGTTGCCCGCGCTCTGTATCAGATGGGCCGCGACAATCCTCGCCTTGAGGGTCTTGACCCGACTGCGGTCAAGATCGCCAAGATCGTCTACAAGTACCGAGAAGATTCCCGCAACACTCGCAACCGATTCGGCGCGTGGATTCGCGACCTGACGGGATACATTACTCGGCAGCAGCATGACTTTATGAAAATCCGTGCGGCTGGCGATAAAGAATGGAAGGACTTTGTGCGCCAGCGCATTGACGTTGAGCGCACCTTGAAGCCGGGACAGAACCTCGAGGAGTTCCTCGATGTGGTCTATGCTGACCTTTCTGCCGGCCGCCACTTGTCGGCAATCGATGATGAGGCTGCCGCCTACACGGCACCGGGCTCGCTTGCGCGCCGCGCCTCGCAGTCTCGCGTGATCTACTTCAAGGACGCGGATGCCGAGTTCGATTACCTGACTGAGTTTGGCGTCGGCAAGTTGAATGAGGCAATCCTTGGCGATCTCGGTCGCGCTGCGCAGCAAGCGGGGCTTATGCGAGTTCTCGGCCCGAACCCCGGCTACACACTCAAGGCGGTTATGGCTGAGGTTGAGGCCGCGATCATTCGCACTCCAGAGCTGCGTGAAAAGTTTGCCGGAACGCGAGATACCGCGGAGGCGTTGCTCTCCATGCTTGACGGTCGAGCCAACGTCCCCGGCGGCGCAATGGCCGCTCGCGTCGGATCGAACGTGCGCGTGGTTCAATCAATGGCGAAACTTGGCGGTGCAGTTATCTCGGCTGTCACCGACCTGCCGGTCTATGCCAGCCAGATCAAGTATCAAGGCCGCGGCGGCCTGTTCTCTGGTATCGCCGAAGGAATCAGCGGCCTACTGCAAGGGCGCGCCAAGGGCGAGCGCAAGCGTATCCTCGGGATGATCGACACGGTGGCCGATAACCTTGTCGGGAGCGTCGCTACTCGATTCGATTCAGACGATCTGATGTCTGCCGGATCTGCCGATCTAATGCGAGTTTTCTTCCGGCTGAATGGATTGCAATGGTGGACAGATACCCTGCGTGAAAGCATGGAGCTTGGCACGGCTAATTGGCTGGGCTCCCTCCGCAATACGTCGTTCGATGGGCTCGACTCTAACGCTAAGCGACTGTTCGACCAGTATGGGATTACCGCTCCAGAGTGGGATGTTATCCGGCAGGGCTTTATTGAAGCCGCCGATAAACGCACTTATGTTGTGCCAGAACGAATCAACCAACTCGACATCGAGGCATTCCGCGAGTACCTGACTAAGATCGGCCGCGAGCCAACGGACGCCGCGGCGGTTAATGCGCGCCGAGACCTTGCCGATCGGCTGCGTAATTTCATCATCGATCAGGCTATGACCGCTGTAATCGAGCCCGACATTCGGTCGCGCTATTTCTGGGTACGAGGGCAGAGGCCCGGTACGTTCTGGGGTGAGATCGCTCGGTACGTTGCTCAGTTTAAGGGCTTCCCGACTGCGCTTACCCGGCAGGTATTTGGCCGAGAAATCTACGGCCGCGGTTATGGCTCGCTGCCTGAATATCTCAAGTATGGCAAGGGCGACATGCTCGGCCTCGCGCAGATGATCCTAATGATGACGGCGTTTGGCTATATCGCGATGGCTGCCAAGGATCTGCTCAAGGGCAAGACACCTCGAGATCCCGAGAATGTTCAGACATGGTTAGTGGCCATGCTGCAAGGCGGCGCACTCGGCATCTATGGTGACTTCCTGTTGGGGCAATCCAACAGGTACGGACGAAACATTGTCGATACGCTGGCCGGCCCGACGCTTGGAGTGATTGGCGACCTTGACGAGCTGCGTCAACGGGCCATGCGCGGGGATGATGTCGCTGCCTCGGCGTTTCGTATCCTGATCGCCAATACCCCATTTATGAATCTGTTCTACAGCCGTATAGTTCTTGACTACCTTGTGCTTTACCAGATTCAAGAGGCGTTGAACCCCGGTTACTTGCGACGCATGGAGCGTCAGATAGAACGAGAGCAAGGGCAGGAATTCCTGCTCGCGCCCTCGGAAGCCGCGCAATGAGGAATAACCCATGACCGTTTCATCGACAACAGCAAGAGTTAGTTACTCCGGCAACGGGACGACGACCGCATTTGCGGTGCCGTTCTACTTTCTAGCGAACAGCCAGCTCGGCGTCTCGCTCTACTCCTCTGCCGGCGTCGAGACCGTGCAGCTCTTGGATACCAACTACACGGTGACAGGGGCTGGCGTCACAAGCGGTGGCACCGTCACGATGACCGTGGCCCCGGCGACTGGGACGACGCTGGTGATCTACCGCGGCGTACCGCTGACTCAAGCAACCGACCTGCTACCGAACGACAGGCTGCCGGCAGAGTCCATCGAGCAGTCGCTCGACAAGCTGACGATGTTGACTCAGCAGCTCAACGAGGGCGTGGTCAGGTCGATCCGCACCCCGATCGGGGACAACTCTGCTCTCGATATGCGACTGCCAACGGTGGCAAACAGGCTGCGGAAGGTCTTGGGATTCGACTCGACCGGCAAGCCGTACCTATTCAATTCTGTTGACGACTTGGAAAACATCATCGCAAACGGTAACCCCTTGGCGAGCTTCCCTGTGGATTTGGGAAGCGTAGCGGATGCGGTTATCATCTACCGCTACGACCTCGGAGGTCTCTGACATGTCAAGCGAGCTTAAACACCGACGCGGAACAACGTCGCAGCACAGCGTCTTTACTGGTGCAATCGGTGAGTTTACCTACGACACCGACAAGAAGGCGATCGTCACGCACGACGGCACGACGATGGGCGGCCTGCCGGGTGGCGGGTTCAAGCAGTCTACCTCGGCCAGCGTTCGATCTACAGAGGCGAAACTGCGCGAGGCTCCGAGCGTCGTTGACTACGGGGCAGACCCGACCGGCGTGGCAGACAGCACCTCCGCGTTCACGACCGCGCTCTCCCTGCATGCCAATGTGTTTGTGCCGGCTGGCCGATACCGCATCAATGGCACGGTCACGGTTCCGAACGGTTGCAGCCTGTTTGGCGCTACGGCGACCGGGGACTACTACCCGTCATACCCGTACACCGATGGCACCCTGCTCTTTAAGGACGCGGCCAGCACGGCCGGCCCGATCATCAGACTCAGCGAGTGCTCGAGCATTCGTCACATGCAGTTTGATCACCAGAAGATCAACGGTGGCACGGACGGCATCATCGCCCTGCACCCGACCCTGACTACGCTCTATGCGTCGATCCAGAACATCTACATCATGGGTCATCGCACGACCGACACGACCGGCGCGACGAGCTGCTACGGCATCAAGTTCGACGGGTCTGCGACTACTGCTCGGGTGCAGTTCTTTAACCGAGTGAGCAACGTCCATATCACGAACTGTGATATCGGCGTATTCCTCGGCGGTCTGGCGAATGCCAACGTATTCACGAACATGATCTCTCGCGAGTGCCATGTTCACTACGAGTTGAAGGGCAACGCCACGCACGGCTGTATTGAAAACGTGTTTAGCGGTTTGGGCTGCTTCACTATTGTCACGATGTCCCCGCTCGCGATCTGCTTCAAGCTGACGCAGTACGCAGCAAACAACGTATTCACCGGCTACTCAACGGAAGCCTACGGATACGAGTTCTCAGAGGGTGCAACAGGCAACTCTGGAAATATCTTCCTCGGCCAGTCCAACGAAAATGCTTCGTGGACTTCGCAGGCGAACCTGCGCTACATGCAGCCGGAGAATGTTAAGAACTTCACAAAGCATTATCTGACGAGCAAGACGACCAACGACCGCAACGTCGTGGGTACTGGTGCAACGTACTTCGAGCAGTTCTTTGTTGAAGGAACGATGCCGGAAGCGAACAACAACACCGGCACGTTTGTCGCCGCGGACGCTGACAGCAAGGTCATCTTCCGCTTCAACGACACTTTTAGATTCCTTAACTTCAAGAGTTTTGGCGCTCGGCTGAAGGTGTACGTCTACGGCAACAGCGGTTCCGGCATGCATGTCGTGGATGTGACGTTTAAGTATCTGGTTGCCGATAGCGCAACACCGCCGTATGCGGCCAAGCTCTGCGTGAACCAAGTGTTCAACAATCCGACCAGCGGTCAGATTACGGGCTTGTATTTCTTGACTGGCAAAACGGCTGGCATCCCGCAAGGTATTGGTATTACTTGCGGAAACTTTGGCGCTTTCCCGGTGGTCAATATCCGATGCGTACTCGAGTATGAGGTGTTTGACTACGCCACGGACTCTGACTTCTTCGACAACTACGTTGGTCTGTCTAGTAAGACGACCGCAGCCGCGACGGCTGACGATGTCACCGACGCCATCAGTCTGCTGACCGTGGCGCAAACGACGATCTAAATCTTTCCTTCCTTTCGTAGCTGGGCAATGGTTCTGACCATGCCCTCGAGGTGGAGAAGTTTGACGTAATCGCGATCAAGATCGGTGTGGCTGCGCCGATCTATCGCGTCGTGGCAGCTTGAGCAGGCCCATGAGCCGATTAAATCGTCGGCCTTGTGTCCCATGCCGCTAACGCCAGACAGCCTGTAATGGGCCAATACGACGGTTTCAGACACATGGTTACAGATACCCGGTATCCGCACCATGCAGCCGCGACCGCGGGCTTCCTTGCGTAGGTTCACCAGTAGTACGCCGGTCTGATTTCAGGCATCCGTGTCGCCGCCTCGGCAATCGAAGGCTGCTTGCGGGTGCGGAAGAAACCGGCATGCTCTGGATACGAGCGCATGAACCGGCGCGAGTAGAAGGCGCGGTAGTTGTTGTTGAGCTTGAATGACGTCACCCCGTCGCCGCCGACGCTATCCTTTTCCCAGCGTATGCGTTCGAAGATCGCACTCACGGAATAGTTCTTATACCCGCGATCGATCATCTGGAATGTGAACTGAACAAAGAGATGCCAAACCTCGGGATGCTGGTAATGGAACTCAGTAACCTGCTGGCGCATTTCTTCCTGTCTATTCATATCTTGGCTCCGGTATGTGAATCCCCATCTCGGCGCAGCGCACCTCGATGACGGAGATGTAGTCACGGAATTCCTGCTTGGTCATCTTGCTGGATCGCTTGAGTGGCTTGTGTCGCTTCCTACCGAAACCCTCGATGATCTCTGAACCGAAAGTCTCGATCAGGAAATACTCATGCAGATCCTGTTTCGTCCAACCTCGCAGCGCCTCTCCACCTCCCTCGAGGATGGATGGATACACCACCCCCCAGAGAAAGGCATTCTGCTGGTCGGTGCGCTTGGGCTTGAACGCTTCGATCGATACCTGCCAACTGATAGCAGGATCGAGCTCGCGCACCAGAACAGACACCGCGTCGGCAATCTGCTCTGGGCGCGTACCTTTTGGGAATACTCGCAGCATCCTAGAACGGGATCTTGTCGTCATGCATCTCGGCGGTTGCCCAGTTTGCTTCCGTCAGTTCTCCTTTCGGCGGCGGCTTACGGTCTGGGAATCCGTCCTTGGGTTTGATGCTCAGGCTAAAGAATTTCGAGCCCGGTTCCTTTGCGGTCGGGCCGGCCGTTTTAACCCATGCATTCAGCCAGTATTCGACGCCGCCGACGTTAAGCGATCCCGTGTACTCAGGATGCTTGTCGCTCTTGCGGTCTGTGTTTCTGCCGAGAGTGCCGGTGTTGGTTCGATCGAACTGCTTCACGCTCTTTGCTCCTTTGCCATCTGGACGTATTTCTTAATTGCACCGCGCTCCTTGGCGCTCATGGCGTCGGCGACCGCGATGTAAAGATCATGGTCGGTGCTGATCCGCTCATGGATACCGAGTACTGCGATCGCGATGTCTTTCTCCTCGGCATCGAGATCGAACGCTGCGCGGAACTCGGTCACGAACTGGTCGCGCTTGCTGGTGTCCGCGGGCTTGCCGAGATCGCCTCGAGGGTCGACCGTGAACCCGCCGCGCACCTCATGCGTCGTGCTGTCGGCGTCGTTGTCTCCCTCTGTCGGGATGCAGAATGTCTGGATCGCGGCGTACTTGTATGCCGCACTCATGGCCTTGTTGCTGGCCTTATCACCTGAGTCCATTGCCTCTCCTATCGTGACGATCGTGTGCTTGGAACCATCCTCAGCCGCGACGAAATCAAACTCAACGGTAAGGCAGACGTAGAACAGGGCGGTGCCAGATCGGTTCTGGCGCTCTATAACCTCGCGATCCTTGACGCGCGGCAGAATGCAGAGTCCGTGCTTGGCGAGTAACGGCGAGAGTGCGCCGTAGACTTGATCAATACCTCTGAAGGCGTAACCCTGCGAGGTGTTCTTGCTGTCCTTGCTGATACCTATGCGGGACAGTTCCGCGGTGACCGCGGCGATCTTCTCATACACTTTCATCGAGTCTCTCCTTCAGTTCGGCTAGTGCCTTGTTGCAGGCTTCGATTCGTTGTTCTTCGTCGCGCTCTTGCATCTCGAGATCTTGCTGGTACCACCAGCTTGAATCGTCGTCGTTCCAGTAGTTTTCCATGGTGTCTCCCGTTTTACCTGTTCCCAAAACTCAGTTCGCAGTCGTCGTTTCTTGATCACAACTATGTCCGTCACAAGGTTCAACCAACGCGGCGAGCAGATACACGACGATGATCAATGCCACGGCCGGCCAGACTGAAGGGCGCTTCATATGTCGCCCTCCGTCTTTTCGATGCGCTGGTAGATCTCAGCGATCGATGCGGTGGTGGCGTACTTGACGCCATCGGTGTAGCCATCCATGTGGCCGAGTTGGAATACGAAGCGCAGCAGCGCCTCGGCGTTGTCTGGCGTTACGATCGACGCGCCAGACTTCAGGTCGTTGATCACTCGTTCTAGTTCAGCGTTCATGCGGCCTCCTTGGCGCAGTCAACACACCAGTCGTCGATCACAGAAGGGCTTGAGTCACAGGCGACGCAAGTACCGATATAACCTTGGCATTGAGCGCAGGCGAAGATCTCGCGATCGTCTGCGTCGCGCGAATACTCGGCAATCTTGCCGGTCTCTTTGCAGTTGTCGCAGCGGGCGATCTCATGGCAGACCCAAGCGCCAACCGCCGATGGCCGGTAGTCGCTGTCGTGTGTGCGCTCAATCTCAAACAATGCTTTCTGGTTCGTGCGGTACATGTGTGTCTCCCGTCTTTGTCTGTCAACGGAAGTGAGCATACACCCACATTTGTGCTTGTCAACACTTGTGTGCAAATATTTTTTCGGGCAGAGTGCGAACCCGTAAGGAGGATTCATGGACATTCAAGACTTAATCGAGAAGCACGGTAACCAGTCTGGTTTGGCAAAGCACTTTGGTGTGACCCGGCAGTACGTCAGCAAGTGGGTGGCGGCCGGGAAGATCCCAGAGAAGTACCTACTGCGCGAGCTGCACCGGGAGGTGATAGCGGAGCTCGAGGACGGGGAGCCGAGCAAGTCGACCCAGCGCCTGATCCGAAAGATCAAGGCAGGACTACGCCCTAAACCCGACGCAGAAGGCTTTTGAGCCGATTCCACACAAAGGGGATACTGGACATGCAGAAACGACAAACCCCCTGTTACGGGGGCTTGACGCGGCTACGGGGGAGCCTTACGCTTGATTTGCGGTTTAAGCGTGATGGAAGTCTGACGGGCTGTTCTAGTCCTGTCAACCACTCCACCACGCCTACCTCGGGAATGCTGGTCGGGGAAACTACGCGCAGCAGATCCTTAAATTCAGACCGGGGCGGTGGGCCTCTGAACGCGCAGCGTGAAGCGAGGAAGCGCGAACCACAGCGGGGTAACCCGTGAAAAGTAGCTCGCAGCAGGGTGGCTCCGTCCATCAGCCTCTGCACGATCGGTGGTCAGGCGTAACTCCGTCTGCGCCCGTGCAGAGTCCACCATCCATCAGTCCTAGTCACTCTTACGCTATCCATTCCAGTCAGAAGTTCTGGAGTGAGGCGAGTGCCGACCCCATGTTAAGACTCCGGTTGCTGGATGCTAGGTACGCCAGACTTGACCCGAACGGACTAGATTTCTTCAAGGGTGAAGTTGGCGATGCAATCCGTGCAGCAGACCCCAAAGCCGTTCTTGGCGACCCTCACCTCGTTGGCCTGATCCGTGCGCTCTGGGGTGAACGTGGCGTTATCAAACTCAGGGACAAAATCAAATGATCGACAATCAATCACCGCCGGGTTCTTGGAAAGAAGAACTCGATCGTGCTCCGTGGGCGTACGGACAACATCACGACAAGGGTATGGCGTTCGCTCTTGCCAAAATTAGACAAGCAGGACTCTGGCATGAGGCCGCACTACTCCAGCACCGGATCATATCGCTCGAGGCCGAGATCGAGAGGATGACCGAGTGAGCGCCAGTCAGCGCAGAAAGGGTGCCGCGGGTGAGCGTGAGCTGGCACAGATCCTCTCGGAGCAGCTTGGGTGGGTGGTCAAGCGCAATATCGGCCAGAGCCGTGACGGCGGGGACGACATCACCACAGGCCAGTTCCGGTGGGAGTGCAAGCGTCGGGCAAAGCTCTCGGTCTACGAGTTCATGGATCAGGTCGAAGCCGCGTGTGGCCCCGGCGATATACCGATTGTCGCCATGCGCGCAGACGGCAAAAACTGGCTGGTTATGATGAAGCTCGAGGACGCGATCCCGATGATCCGCGGGGAGCTGCCCGAGAAATGAGATGGGTTAGAAGCTGTGCCATCTGTGGCACTCGGTACTACACAAAATGCAAACAGGAGAAACACCATGACGCAATCATCGCACTCAGAATCGCACCCGTCATCGACATCGTCTGCGACGCCGTGGACGACGCAAGAGCTACGCAAGCGGCAGCTAATGCAACGCATCAGAGACGTCAAGTCAGAGCTTTACGCGCTCGAGCGAGAGCTGAGTTGCGTCCAGATTGGGGTAGCGGCACCCTATCGATACGACGCGCAAGAAGTACCCGCGTGGCTTAGGAGGGATGATGGAGACCGTGATAGTTCAGATGACCGTAAAGGACGCTGAGGCGCTGGCGACGATCTCAGAACTGAACGAAACCATACTTGCATACGAGCGTGTCTTGCGTAGAATCGAAAGGTGGGGTAGAGACCACGAACCGAGTATATGGGCGAGACAGATCCTAAAATTGAATTCGCGGAAGCTGGATTCTTGACCGATGTGTCGTGGTTCGTATTCGCCGCGGCAGGGTCTGGTGCGTTGCTCGGGCTCGCGTTTGCGGCGGCCTACTGGGTGTTCCGAATACTGACATGAGCGACGGGATCAGACTCGCGCCCTGCCCGAACTGCAATGCCTCTGGTTGGATTGCAGACGGTAACGGAGACTGGATCAGGTGCTATGAGTGCAACCCGCCGGCCGCGCTGAAGCCGAAGGCCGAAGTGTTGACATTCGCTCGAGGTGCGAGGGTTCGTAAACCCGCGCCAGTTGACAACGACATGCCGCCCGCGGCGTGAGGATATATGGCAAGCAAACCGGGACTCTACGCAAACATCTGGGCCAAGCGTAAACGGATCGCCGAAGGTAGCGGCGAGAAGATGCGTAAGCCGGGAACCGCTGGCGCACCGACCGCGAAGGCATTTCGTGAGTCGATGAAGACCGCACTCAAGCGCAAATGAAGTCGCCTGCATGGCAGCGCAAGGAAGGGCAGAACCCGAAGGGCGGCCTAAACGAAAAGGGCAGGGCTAGTTATGCTCGAGAGACTGGTGGAAAACTTAAAGCTCCGGTGCGAAGCGGCGATAATCCGCGCAGAGCAAGCTTTCTCGCGCGCATGGGGAATGCTAGCGGGCCGATGGTCGATGACCGAGGAAAACCGACACGACTAGCACTCGCGCTCAAGGCGTGGGGAGCCAGCAGCAAAGAGGACGCCAGAGCGAAGGCCGCGGCAATCAGTAAACGAAACAAGGCTAAAGGTAAGTAATTGTGGCATTCGCTGAGAAACTCAAATCCGCATTGCGTTCTACGGTGGGAGAACGCAAGAAGGTGGAGGGGGAAATCAGGAAAACGGCTTGGTTCAAGGAGTTCGTCAAACAGTACGGCGAGGAACCGAACCTATCTGAAAGCGCAGACTACGATTACTTCACGGCGTGGAAGATGGGGGTTAGACCAGAGCGCGACCCTTATGACGAAAACAAATTCCATTGGGGTTCGTACGCTGAAAACGCATTCGGGCGTAAAATCCAGTTGAAGAAAGCAGGCCACAAGACGCTGTGGAAAAGCAAACTGATGGAAGAAACCGGAATCAACCCTGACGAAGTTGGGTTAAAGACACCACAGCAGGGGCAGCAATGGCTAGAAAGCTGGCGCGCTAAAGGCGCTGCAACCAGACGGATGTCAGGTCAGTAACAAACAAGGGTAATACCATGCCACTCATGCAAGGCTACGGAAAGAAAACCATCTCGAAGAACATCTCGAAAGAGGTGAAGTCAGGACGCCCGCAAAAGCAGGCCGTCGCGATCGCACTCAACGTCGCCCGCAAGGCAGCACAGAAAGCCGGCAAGCGCGGGATGTTTACCCGCAAGACGATGGGATGACCGATAGAGTCGAGCAAGTCCGGCGAGTCCTAGAACTCGTCGAGGACGGAATGTCAGAAGCCGCGGCCTGTCGGGAGGTCGGCGTCAACCGAGCAACCTTTCGCGCCGCGGCGTTGAAGGTAACTGCTGGTGACGCATACGCGCGCGCGCTCGAGGCTTTAGCGCAGGATCAGGTCGAGAAGGCAGAGCAGGTCATCGAGGACATGCGGAACGGCGTAATCGACGCACAGCAGGCCAGAGTCGAGCTCGATGCCCGCAAGTGGTTTGCCAGCAAGTTCCTGCCGAAAAGATACGGCGACAAGGCCGAGGTTGAGCATTCGGGGAACGTCGGCTTAACGGTTAACGTCAAACGATTCACGGATGCCTGAGATCGACCTGCCGGCTAACGGGTGGCGGCCGCGCCCGTACCAGATGCCCGCGTGGCTGGCGCTCGAAAAAGGCACCAAGCGCCTCGCGCTGGCATGGCACCGACGATCGGGCAAGGACGACATCAGCCTGCATTGGGCCGCGGTGTCTGCCATGAGCCGGGTCGGCGGCATCTGGCACATGCTCCCGCAGGCTAACCAGTCTCGCAAAGCACTCTGGGACGCGGTGAACCCACACACCGGCAGACGCCGCATCGATGACGCATTCCCGGCTGAGATGCGCGAGACGACCCGCGAGCAGGACATGTTCATCCGGTTTAAGAACGGATCGACATGGCAGGTGGTGGGCTCGGATAACTACGACAGCCTCGTAGGCTCGCCTCCGGTCGGTGTCGTGTTCTCTGAGTACGCGATGGCTGACCCGAACGCATGGGCGTTCCTGCGACCGATCCTTGCCGAGAACGGCGGCTGGGCGATCTTCATCTCGACTCCCCGCGGCCGCAACCATTTCGCTCGGCTGGTCGAGTACGCCAAGAAAGACCCCGAGTGGTTTGGTCAGGTGCTGACGGTCGAGGACACGAACTCAATCCCGCTCGATACGATCAAGCGCGAACAGAAAGAACTGAAGGTCGAGCGCGGAGACAAGGAAGCCGAGGCCATCATCCAGCAGGAGTATTACTGCAATTTCGACGCAGCGATACCCGGCTCGTACTACGGCGACGCTATCCTCGCAGCCGAACAGCAGGGCAGGATCGCACCGTTCCCGCATATCGTCGGCCAGCCGGTCGGCACGGCGTGGGACATTGGCGTCGGCGATTCCACGGTGATCTGGTTCTACCAGTTCGTCGGCCACAAGATCCGCATCATCAACGTGCTCGAGGGCAGCGGCGTCGGTCTCGAGTGGTACGCCAAGAAGCTGCTCGCAATGGATTACGTCTACGGCGACACGATCTGGCCGCATGACGGCGCTGTGCAGGAATGGGGCAGCGGCAAGTCACGGGTCGAGACCGCGGCCGGCTACGGACTGAAGCCGCGCGTACTCGAGGCCGATCGGGTGGACGATGGCATTCAGGCCGTGCGTCAGATGCTGCCGATCGTCGAGTGGAACATCGACCCTGATCTCTTTCCCGGCGAGACAAAGGCCGAGGGTGCAGCGCGCATGAGCCGCGCGATCGACGCCATCAGACAGTACAGACGCGAATACGACGACAAACTGCAACGGTTCAAGGACAGGCCATTGCATGACTGGACGTCGCACTATGCGGACGCGCTACGGTATCTCGCAAAAGGCCGCAGACCGTTCCGCGGTACATCAGTCAGGCCAAGGACGGGATCTGCTGTAGCAGACTATCGCGTGTTAGGCTAGACTCACGCGAGGTGTACCCGCGAGGTGTGCGATGAGCGGATTGTTCAAACCGAAGATGCCAAAGATCGAGCCACCACCGCCGCCTCCTGAGACGGATGTGGCGAAGCAGCGCGAGATCGAATCGACACGCTTGCGTCGTCGCCGCGGCCGGATGTCCACGATGATGTCGACGCCTGAGAGCCGCCAGCAGGGCGGTGTTGCGACGACTAAGCTCCTCGGTGGAGGAATGTAATGGCTACAAAGAAGATTACCCAACTTGCCTCGCTCGCACAGATCGATGTTGTTACCGCGAACGACGTACTGCCGATCGTAGACATCTCGGCTAGTGAAACCAAAAAGATTACCGCGGTCGCACTCGTCGGCGCTGGCGTCGACAACATGGCCGCGACATGGAACAACGTCGCGGTCGCATTCAACGGCATCAAGCTCAACGTCACCGACACCGCGTCGGATGCGACATCGAGACTGCTCAGCCTTCAGGTAGGCGGCGTCGATAAGGCGTACATCACCAAGGCCGGCACGATGAACATTGCCGGCGCAATGGTGATCTCCGGCGTGACGACGATGACGGGCGCGGCCACGGCTGTGAGCTCGTTGAAGTCGACCTCAGACACGGGCGGCGTCGGTTACGGCGCAGGCGCTGGCGGTACAGCAACGCAGGCGACCAGCAAGTCGACCGGCGTGACGCTGAACAAGATCTGCGGCGAGATCACGATGAACAACGCCACGCTCAACCGCGAGACGGCGGTGAGCTTCACGCTGACCAACAGCGCGATCGCAGCGAACGATGTGGTGGTGGTGAATATCAAGTCAGGTGCGACTGCGAACGCTTACAACGTCGGCGTGACTGCGGTATCTGCGGGTTCATGCCGAATTCAGGTTCACAATCTTCTCGGCGGCACCGATCTCTCTGAAGCGATCGTTCTCAATTTTGCAGTCATCAAGGCCGTCGCGGCCTAAACGGAGCAGATATGGCAACGGCAATTACTCTCGCATCGAACGCCAGCGCGACGGGAAGCTGGTTCTTTTGGCCGGGTGGCCGCGGCGAGTTTCGGGTCGAGGCGACCTTTGGCGGCGGCACGGTCAAGCTGCAATGCAAGGGGCCGAACGGAACTCCGCAGGATGTTGGCGCAGATGTGACGCTGACCGCATCAGGTGGCGGCATCTTTGAACTCGGCGCTGGCGAGATCCGAGCAAGCATCACGACGGCGACCGCGGTCTACGCAATGGCGTTACGGATACCGAGCGGCGGGTTCTGATGAGAACCGAAGGTCGGACTCGATCGCGCACTAGCAAGCGGCCGACGCCTCGGGACAATCCTGAGAAAGTCCCGGCACCTAGCCCCGGCATCGATAAACTCTTGCTCGAGGATGCATCGTTCGTATTGTTAGAAACTAGCGATA